>ENA-OQIG01000251-OQIG01000251.1-human-gut-metagenome-genome-assembly--contig:-NODE-251-length-31919-cov-2.420672_pt1 | contig 31919 bp, 37 predicted proteins | sample MGYA00242576_ERZ504741 | MGnify/ENA primary metagenome ERZ504741 (study PRJEB26092, sample SAMD00036436) | human gut metagenome | host: Homo sapiens | study: EMG produced TPA metagenomics assembly of... | reverse complement strand
TGGAGACCATGCATCTTGTGGACTATCCGCATCTTACTATCAAAAGAAATGCAGAGAGCTGAGTGGTGGAGAGTGCCAGAGGGCAGCTATTGGGCGTGCGATTATTCGATCACCGAGGCTACTTATTTGCGATGAAGTGACAAGTGCATTGGATGTGTCGATTCAGGCACAAATTATGCAGCTTTTATTTTCACTGAAAAAAGAGATGGGGATGGCAATGCTTTTTATTTCCCATGATCTGGCGCTGGTAGCAAATGTCTGCGACCGGATTCTGATGCTTTTTGATGGAGAAATAAAGAAAATAAAGTGTGTGCCGGATGAAGCGCAATAAGCTGCAGCAGGGCCGGAGTATTTCAGCAGGAGGGCATGAGAGTCGTTTAGATGAGTTTTCATCATCTGGACGGCTTTTTCTGTTTCACCGTTCTGGTAAGCAGCGAAAATTGCTTCATGTTCGGCATCAATGCTCGTCTGGATGGCGGTTTCCTGGCTGTACTGGTTGGAAAAAATGGAAATGCCGCTTTTGAGGCGTTTGGCAGACTCGGTGAGTCGGGAATTGTTGCAATAGCGGTAGAAGACCAGGTGAAAATCATCGGAGCAGTCGTTCCAGGTTTTTATGTCCCCGCATTTTGCGGCTTCGCGCCCTTTGGCAAAAATAGAGGTCACTTCGGCTTTCAGCTTTTCTCCGCATTTGATCTTCTGCGTTAAAATATCGTCTCGCAGAATCTGATAAGTTTGTTCAGATAAGTTGATTTATTTCATCCCATAAAAACTCTTGTTTTTGCTAAAGTCTGATTAAGATAGAAATTTCATTGTGTGTTTATTCTAACATGGAGCAGGAATCCATTCAAGATGGAAACAGAAAGCGTATTTGAAAAACCGACCTTGACAATTACCGTATTTGACAACAAAAAGAAAACGATTTATATTTATAACAGCGTTATATAACACTGTTATAAGAAGGAAGGTTAACTTGACAAAACCAATCGAAGGCGTTTCAGAGCGAATTTTATCCTGTGCAAAGGAGGGGTTTCTGGAAAAAGGATATGCGGATGCATCGCTTCGCACAATTGCGGCAAAAGCAGAGACAACCACGGGTTCTATTTATTCCCGGTTCCGGGACAAGGAAGGACTGTTTGGCGCTCTGGTGGAACCGGCAGCAGGAGGCAGAACGCTGAAAATTTTAAACGAATCAGATTGCGAATATTTTTTGAATGGAAATAAGCAAACAAACAATTGATTCGCGAGTTTATTGATTGAAAACACGCAAAAAAGCAATCGCAAAAAAATACGATTGATTTTGCGTGTTTTGCGTATAATAAAAGCATGAAAAAGTGGAAAGGATGTGAACAGAATGCGAGAAACACGGACCATGGAATTTAAAGAAACGATTACCAATACATTTCTGAAAACAGTAAGTGCTTTTTCGAATTATGACGGTGGAGTTATTCTGTTTGGAGTCGATGACGAGGGAAACAGTAAAGGCTTATCGGATGTAAAACAGTCATGCCTGGATATAGAAAATAAAATTAATGACAGTATTTCTCCACAGCCAGATTATAAACTGGAAACACAAAATAATGATAAAATTATCAAACTTACCGTACAAAGCGGTGCGCAGAAGCCGTATTTATATAGGTCAAAAGCATATAAACGAAATGATACCGCGACGATAGAAGTAGATACACAGGAATTTTCCAGGCTTGTTCTGGAAGGAAAAAATATCCGATTTGAAGAACTGCCATGCAAAGACCAGAATCTGACCTTTCAGATTTTACAGCGAAAGCTGAAAGAACATATTCAGATCGAAACCTTTAGCCAGGACACGCTGAAAACCTTGAATCTATACGACAATGCCAATGGATACAATAATGCCGCTGGTCTTTTGGCAGATCAGAACCACTTTCCGGGAATCGACATGGTCAGATTCGGCGAAAACATCAGTATTATCCAGAAAAGAGTAACATTTGAAAACAGATCGATTTTAGAGGTGTATGAGAAAGCGATTGAAATTTTCAGAGATTACTATCAATATGAGGAAATTAAAGGTGCGGACAGAAAAAAAATAGAAAAAATACCAGAAGCTGCATTTCGAGAGGCGATCGCCAATGGTTTGATTCACAGGATCTGGGATGTGGAATCGCAAATCAGAGTTCTGATGTTTGAGGATCGAATCGAAGTAGTTTCTCCGGGAGGTCTGCCGGCAGGTATTACAAAAGAGGAATATTTGTCCGGAAAACTTTCTGTTTTAAGAAATAGAAATCTGGCAAATGTTTTTTACCGGTTGGGATTTGTTGAGATCTTTGGAACGGGAATTATGAGAATCAGACAACTTTACGAAAAAAGCTTAAGAAAACCGGAGTTTGAAGTGTCAGAAAATGCGATTCAGATTGTACTTCCGGTCTGGGAAAGCAATCTGGATTTGACAGAAGATGAGAAAATGATATACGGGATATTAAGCAAAAACAGGTTGAAATCTATGGGGGAAATTGCACCATATGTTTCATTTGGAAGATCAAAAACGACAAAGCTTTTGAAAGAGATGGAGGAAAAAGGGATCATAACTGTGGAAGGTAAGGGACGCAACACGAAGTATAGTATAAAATAAAACTTGCGTATTTATAAAAAAAGTAGAAACACCGGCATTTTTCTTGGCAGAGAAACTTGCCGGTGTTATTATTTAACACTAGTAAATAGATAACGATATTAAATATTTGCGGAAGAAGAAGGGAAAAAGAGTGACAGAGAGTTTTGAAGAACTGTTTCGTGCATTGCATCAGTTTAAAAAGCTGAATGTGGTGTCCATGCTGCCGGACGAATTGACGAAGTCATTCAGACCAAGTCCTCGATTGAAGCTGCAGAAAATCCGGGAAAAGTGGAAGTCAAAAACGGTGTGGTTCGTTTCGAACATGTCAACTTCCGATATCCGGGTGCCGAGGAAGATGTGCTTCATGACATCGACTTTGTGGCAGAATCTGGAAAGACAACCGCGATCATCGGAAGTACCGGCTGTAGAAAATCTACACTGGTCAACCTGATTCCGCGTCTTTACGATGTAACGGGCGGATCCATCACACTGGATGGAAAAGATATCCGCAGGATCACAATGAAAGATCTGCGGGATGAAATCGGTTTTGTACCGCAGAAAGGTGTTCTGTTCTCCGGAACGATCGCATCCAACCTCCGTTTTGGAAAAGATGATGCGTCAGATGAAGAGATTGCAAAAGCAGCGGAAATTGCGCAGGCAACTGAGTTCATCGAAGCAAAAGATGACAAATACGAAACGCCGATCGCCCAGGGCGGAAGCAACGTCTCCGGCGGTCAGAAACAGCGTCTGGCGATTGCGCGTGCCATTCTGGCAGACAACAAGATTCTGATCCTTGTTATGAAAGACGGCGATATCATCGAGCAGGGAAATCACGAAGAGCTGCTCGCGGCAAATGGATTCTATGCAAATCTGTATAACTCGCAGTTTGAGGATGTTGTGGCATAGCAGATCCGTAAAAATTGAAAAATAGAAAGAGCCCGTTTGGAATATCCGATTGGCATATCCGGACGGGCTCTTTTGATGCGCGATAAACTAAAAAAGGAAAATGTGAAGAAATGGTGTAAAGTCGCTCAGAAAATGTGAATAAGATAGAAAAATTCCCTCTGATTTTGTGAAAAAAGTTGTTTTCCTTTGCGGTTAAGAATATAATAAAAGCATCAGAATAAGCAGAGGAGGTGCGCGAAAGAGATGCTTTATTTAAAACGAAAATCGATTTTTTCTGAGTGCATGGAAAAGCAATCCGGACCGGAAACCGTTGATTGTAAAAGGACCGCGGCAGGTGGGAAAAACCGAATCCATCCGGCGGTTTGGAGAGCAAAACTATAAAAGTGTGATCAGTATTAATTTTGTAGAAGAACCAAAGTATAAAATGATTACAACGGATGGATACAAAGCGGAAGGTATTATCAAAAATATTTCCAGGATTGACCCGTCAAAACGTTTTATAGAAGGCGAGACCCTGCTCTTTTTTGACGAGCTGCAGGAATTTCCGGAGATTGCAACTGCACTGAAATTCTTTAAAATCGATGGCAGATTCGACGTGATCTGCAGTGGCTCTATGATTGGGATCAATTACCGGAAAATTGAAAGCAACAGTGTTGGCTATAAATCCGATTATGAAATGTTTTCTCTGGATTTTGAAGAATTTTTGTGGGCGAAAGGATATGATGACAGCACGGTAGAGGATATGCTGGAACATATGCGGACGCTGAAGCCGTTTAATGAAGTAGAGATGGCGGTGTACAGTGAACTCTTTTTAGACTACTGTATTCTGGCGGAATGCCGGCTGTTGTGCGGGAATTTGTCGAAAAGGGAACATTTGAGGGCTCACTGGAAGTACAGAGACAGCTGATTGCAGACTATAAAGAGGACATTCGCAAATATGCGGAAGGAATGGATCAGACCAGAATTTTAAATGTATTCAACCATATTCCGGTGCAGCTTGCCAAGGATAACAAAAAGTTTCAGATTTCAAAAGTGGCATCAGGAGCGAGATTCCGTGATTACCGCGGCTGTATCGAATGGCTGCATGATGCGGGAATGGTCAATGTATGCTATTGTATGAATTTTCCGGAATTACCATTGCAGGGAAATTATGATGAAACGAAATACAAGCTTTACTTCGCAGACAGTGGTTTGCTGGTAGCCATGCTTGATGAAGAAGCCCAGGTGAATTTAAGAAGCAATAAAAATCTTGGTGTATACAAAGGTGCGCTTTATGAGAATGTTGTCGGAGAAGCATTGGTAAAATCAGGTTACCGGCTGTATTATTATAAACGGGACGATTCTTCACTGGAGCAGGATTTTTTTGTCCGGACAGCAAATGCGCTGATTCCGGTCGAGGTTAAAGCACAGAATGGAATGGCAAAATCCATACGAACTTTAATCAGCGGGAAAAAGTATGCGGACATCCACTGCGGAATTAAATTTACAGGCAGTAACATGGGATACGGAGAGCAGATTTATACGTTTCCGTATTTTTGTGCTTTTTTGCTGAAAAGATATCTGGCAGGGGTGGATGAGAAAGCGTTCTTAGAAGGGGCTTACAGCAAGGATTCTCACATCTCTGCAGGTGATGAGATGAATTAAGTGAATGGAAATACAAAATGAAGCGAGGAAAAAATTATGGCAGACAAACACACAACAGAAAAACTCCTGGAGGCGACCGCCTTTCGGGAAAAGTAACCTTATTTGCAAAAGTGACGATTTTGCCGGGGGATGAGCTTTCCTATCATGAGCATCACGGTGAGACGGAAGTATATCACATTTTATCAGGAGAGGGTCTGTACCAGGACAACGACAAGACGTATCCGGTGGAGGCAGAAATGACGACCTTCTGCGAGGACGGAAACGGGCATGCGATTTCCTGCAAAGGAGACGAGCCGCTGGTATTTCTGGCGATGATTCAGAAAAAAGAAGCATGATAAAAAATTCTGTCAGAGGAAAGGAAACTGTCGAAAGAGATTTTGAAAGAGAAGCTTTTTCGGCAGTTTTTTTGTTTCCATGCATACGAAGGGAACAGATGAGTGGCAGGTTCTGCAGGTTTGCTTGTAGGAAAAAACAGTACATGGTATGATGGAGTTACTATTTCGAGGGGTGGCTGTATGAGCAGAAAGAAAAAGATGAAAATGGAGTACCGCTTTTATGAAGTGCCGGAAAAATGTCCGGTGCTGGCACTTCTGGGAGAAAAGTGGGTGCAGAATTACGGTTACCAGATTGATTACCTGCATTTTCATAATATGATGGAGATCGGCGTCTGCTATTACGGTGAGGGGACAATTGTCCTGGAAGATAAAGAAATTCCGTACGACGGGGGGCATTTACGGTAGTACCAAAGAACTTTCCACATACGACAAACTCAAAGGAAAACAGTCTGTGCTCCTGGGCATGGCTGTTTATTGATGTGGAAGGCTTTATCACAAAACTGTATAAGGATAATTCGCGTATGGCACAGAAGCTGATTTCCCGCATCAACCAGAGGCTCATTACTCGAAAAATGAGGACAGACCTGAGGTGGCGGAGCTGATCAAACTGATTATTAAATGCATGGATGAAAAAGAGGAATTTTATCTGGAAGAAGTAAAGGGGCTGACGCGGGCGCTTCTGATGCAGATTGCGAGATGGAATGAAAAAGATGAGACGCAGGAAAAGAATGCCATTCTGGATGATGCCAGCATTGCCCTGATTCTTCCTGCGCTCAATTATATCGGGGAAAATTTCCACGAGAGCATCCGGATTGAAGAACTTGCGGATGTGTGCCACATCAGTGAGACACATCTGCGCCGTATTTTTCAGGAATCCATGCGGATGCCGCCGGTGGAATATATCAACTGGGTTCGGATCCGGGCAGCGTGCAAAGAGCTGAGAAAGACAAATGCCTCCGTAAGTGACATTGCACTGCACTGCGGATTCACAACAATATCCACTTTTAATCGTAATTTTCGAAAGATTCTCGGCGTTTCGCCCCAGCAATGGCGGAGGGCACCGGAACATTACGAGCAGAATTTGTTGAAATTTGACATAAAAACACAGGAAGATGGTGAAACAAAGTGAAAATATCTATAGATAGTTGAAAATGCATAGGATAGAGTCGAATATGCGCACAACAGACGAAAGAATGTTGTTATAATTTGTACATGTTGAGGGTATAAAACCTAAAAAATGTACAAAACAACCAAAAGACTTTTAAGCGATATATGTGAAAAAGTCAGGTTGTAAAATAACATCTTAAGGAGGATGTGCAATATGAGAAGAAAAATTGTATCAATCGTAATGGCATCAGCAATGGTACTTGGACTGGCTGCATGCGGATCCAGCGGAGGAACTACAACAAGCTCCAGCAACGGCGGAAACGATGCATCAGCAGCAGATGACACCACTGCAAAATCAGAGAGCAGCGACGTAGTAGAAGGTGGTTCAGATGATGACAACACCTTAACCGTATGGACCTGGGACCCGAACTTCAACGTTTATGCGATCCAGAAAGCAGCTGAGATTTACGCACAGGATCACGAAGGCTTTAAAGTAGAAGTCAGCGAAGTACAGTCCGATGACATTGAAACCCGCCTGACCACAGCAGTTTCTGCAGGAGACTTAAGTACTCTGCCGGATATCTTCCTGATGCAGGACAACTCCTTCCAGAAATATGCAACCAACTACCCGGACATTTTCACAGATCTGACCGATTCCGGTATCGACTTTGGTGAATTCTCATCCGCAAAAGTTGCTTACTCTACACTGGATGGAAAGAACTACGGAATTCCGTTTGACAATGGCGCTGTGATCGAGTGCCTGCGTACCGATATGCTGGAAGAGGCAGGCTTTACCGTAGATGATTTCACAGACATTACCTGGAATGACTTTATGGAAAAAGCAAAAGTTGTCAAAGAGAAAACAGGCCAGCCAATCCTGACATCTCAGGCCGGATCTCCGGACCTTGTTATGGAAATGCTGCAGTCCTGCGGTGAGTCCCTGTTCAACGAGGACGGATCCGTAAATATTGTAGACAACAAAGCATTAAAACCAATCCTTGAGATCTACAGCCAGATGGTAAAAGATGGTACTCTGGTAGAAGTTACCGACTGGGATCAGTATATTGCATCCATCAACAACGGAACCACAGCAGGCGTTATCAACGGATGCTGGATCATGGCTTCCATCACAGCAAATGACGATCAGTCCGGTAAATGGGCGCTCACCAATATGCCAAAACTGGACGGCATCGACGGAGCAACCAACTACTCCAACAACGGTGGTTCTTCCTGGGCAATTTCTTCCAACTGCAAGAAAACCGATCTTGCCATTGACTTTATGAAATCTACCTTCGCAGGCAGCACAGCTCTTTACGATGACATCATGCAAAGGCGCTCTGGCAACCTGGGCACCGGCAGGAGATTCCGAAGCATATGCACAGCCAGTTGCATTCTTCAGCGATGATCCGGTTTATGCAAAAATCGTTGATTTCGCAACCAAGACTCCATCCAACATCACTGGAGCATTCTACTACGATGCACGCGATGCTGTCGGAACCGCACTTTCCAATATCATCCAGACAGGAGCAGATATGGACAGCGAACTCCAGACTGCACAGGAAACCGTAGAGTTCAACATGGGTAACTAAGATTTCTCATATTGTAAAAAAGTAGGACGATAAGAAACGGGTCTGCTTCTAGACAGACAGAAGCAGGCCCGTTCTGTATCTGCCCCGGGGTGGGCTTGAAAAATGATTTCTGCAGGAGAACATGCGATGTTGTCTGCAAAAAGATTTTTTCAAGCGTACCTCGCAGCGAAAAAAGAAAGGAAGATTCCATGAGCAGCCAGAAGAAAAAAGGAATGAACTTGGAAAGAAAACAGAATTTTACCGGATGGGTTTTTCTGCTTCCGGCAACGATTCTGATCGCATGGATGAGCTTTTATCCGATGATTCAGGCATTTATCCTGTCTTTGCAGACCGGTATGGGCATTAACCTGAAATTCAACGGATTTGCAAACTATGCGCGTATTTTAAAAGACCCGACTTTTAAACAGACTTTAAGTAACACCTTCCTCTACCTGATTATTCAGGTGCCGATCATGCTGATCCTTGGTCTGATGTTTGCATCGATGCTGAACAACAAAGATCTGCGTTTCAAGGGACTGTTCCGTACCTGTATTTTCCTGCCGTGCGCAACATCGCTGGTATCTTACGCAATGATTTTCCGTTCCCTGTTTGCAAACGATGGATTTATCAACACCGTTCTGCGTGGACTTGGCATGCATCCGATCATGTGGTTCTCCAATGCCTGGACAGCCCGTGCCGTTATCATCATCGCATTGGTCTGGAGATGGACGGGATACAATATGGTATTCTACCTCTCCGGTATGCAGAACATTGAATACTCAATCTACGAAGCAGCAAAAATTGACGGCGCAAGCCCGCTGCAGACCTTCTTCAAGATCACCGTTCCGCTGTTAAAGCCGATGATCCTGCTGACCACGATTACCTCTACCAATGGTACGCTGCAGCTGTTCGATGAGTCCCTGAACCTGACAAACGGAGGTCCTGGAAAATCGACCATGACCATGTCTCATTACATTTACAACATGTCCTTTGTACAGAGTCCAAACTTCGGCTATGCGGCAGCAATGTCGATCCTGATCCTGATTATGGTTGCCATTCTGGCACTGATTCAGATGAAAGTAGGTGACGAGCGATAATGGGAAAAACAAAGAAATTCTTCATGTATCTGGTTTTAACGGTAGCATCCCTCCTTTCTGTATTTCCGCTGTACTATATGTTCTGCGCGTCTACGAACAGAAGTATTGATGTTATTGCCGGAAAACTGATTCCGGGTACTTATCTGATGGAAAACTTCAAGTCACTGATTGCGCAGCAGAACCTGCGTCTTGCACTGTGGAACTCGTTCCGGAATGCAACGGTACTGACGGTCCTTTGTCTTCTGGTCTGCTCAATCGCAGGTTATGGATTTGAAATTTATCATGACAAAGCGAAAGATGCGGTATTTACCGTGCTTCTGACTGCGATGATGATCCCGTTCGCAGCAATCATGATCCGATGTTCCGTATGTTTTCACAGTTAAAAATGGTCAACACGATGGCAGCATTTATGCTTCCTTCGATTTCCACTCCGTTTATGATTATGATGTTCCGTCAGGCTTCCCGTTCTTTCCCGCACGATATCATCGAAGCGGCAAGACTGGATGGTTTAAGCGAGACAGGAATTTTCTTCCGCATGTATATGCCGACCATGAAATCGACCTATGCGGCAGCAACGATCATCACCTTCATGAATGCATGGAACAACTATCTGTGGCCAAAGGTTATCTTACAGAACAATGATTCCATTACCATGCCGATGCTGGTAGCGAACCTGCTCGGCGGCTACACTGTAGATTATGGCGTGCTGATGCTCGGCGTATTCATCTGTACGATCCCGACAGCAATCATTTTCTTCTGCTTCCAGAAGAGCTTCACAGAAGGTATCACAGGTGCTGTAAAATAAGAAAAAGAATCGAACAGAAAAGGTGGATATTTGGATGAATATCCACCTTTTTTCAAAAGATCAAAGAAAATAAAATTCCAGAAGGAGGAAAATAAAAATGGGTGTATTTCAGTATGAAAAAGTGAAGGACCCGACGTATTATGGAGAGAACCGGGTACCGGCGCATTCCGATCACAGGTATTATGGATCGGTGGAAGAAATGGAGCAGCATGTGGAAAACTTCCGTCACAGTCTGAATGGACTGTGGAAATTCCACTATGCAAAGAACTACGAGAGCACGATTCCGGGATTTGAGACACCGGAGTATGACTGCACAAAATGGGATGATATCCGCGTGCCGGCGCATATCCAGATGGAGGGATACGACGCACCGCAGTATGCCAATGTGCAGTATCCGTGGGAAGGAAGAGAAGAAATCCAGCCGGGCGAGATTCCGGAGCGGTTCAATCCGACGGCTTCCTATGTGAAATATTTTGAAGTGCCGGATCAGATGAAAGGAAAACGGCTTTTTGTTTCCTTCCAGGGAGCAGAGAGCGGTATTGCCGTATGGCTGAACGGAACGTTCCTTGGCTACAGCGAGGATACGTTTACTCCGTCCGAGTTTGAACTGACCCCGTATCTGAAAGAGGGCGAAAATAAACTGGCTGCGCAGGTTTTCAAATGGACGAGCGGAAGCTGGTGCGAGGATCAGGATTTCTTCCGTTTCTCCGGTATTTACCGTGATGTGTATCTGTACACGATTCCGGAGGTTCACGTTTCGGATCTGAAAGTACAGACGCTGCTGGATGATACGTTTACGAAGGCAGATCTGGTCATTGATACGAAAACGATCGGAAAAGGAAAAGTGAAAATTACCCTGTCAAAAGACGGAACGGCACTGCAGAGCACCGAAGGTGTGCTGGATGGGGAAACACAGTTTGTTCTGAAAGTCGATCACCCGGAACTGTGGTCCGCAGAGACACCGGTGCTGTATGATCTTCTGCTGGAAGTCACCGCAGAGGATGGAACGGTGCAGGAACTGATTCCGCAGAGAGTCGGATTCCGCCGCTTTGAGATGAAAGACCACATCATGATGCTGAATGGAAAACGCATTGTCTTTAAAGGCGTCAACCGCCACGAGTTCAGCTCCGTATCCGGCCGTGTTGTTTCGAGAGAAGAGCTGATCAAAGACCTGACAACGATGAAACAGAACAACATCAATGCAATCCGTACCTGCCATTACCCGGATGCGGTCGGCATTTATGATCTGTGCGATGAATACGGTATTTACATGATTGCAGAGTGCAACATGGAGTCCCATGGAACGAGAGATACGGATGCCGTACGGAACGGGGATTTCTCCGGTGTCGTACCGTGCGACCGTCCGGAGTGGATGGACTGCATGCTGGACCGTGTCAACTCGATGTATCAGAGAGACAAAAACCATCCGGCGATTCTGATCTGGTCCTGCGGAAATGAATCGTTCGGCGGAAAGGTTATTTTTGAAATGTCTCAGTTATACCGGAAGATGGATCCGACCCGCCTTGTCCATTATGAGGGAGTGAACGATGACCGCAGATACAACGACACCAGCGATATGGAAAGCCGGATGTACACCACGGTCAACGAGATCCGGGAATTTTTAGCGAAAGACCGCAGAAAACCGTACGTCTGCTGTGAGTATGCCCATGCCATGGGAAATTCCTGCGGCGCGATGAAGAAATATATGGATCTGACCGAGGAAGAGCCAATGTTCCAGGGCGGCTTTATCTGGGACTATATCGATCAGTCGATTTATAAAAAAGACCGCTACGGAAAAGAGTTCCAGGCGTACGGCGGTGATTTTGACGACCATCCGTGTGATTATAACTTCAGTGGAAATGGTATCGTATACGGCGGCGAGCGCGACGCGTCTCCGAAGATGCAGGAAGTAAAATTCTGCTATCAGAATATTTCCATTGACGTGCAGAAAGACAAGGCGGTTGTAAAAAATAAAAACCTGTTTGTGAATACCGATACATTTGCATGCGTAGTACTTCTCGAAAAAGAAGGAAAGAAACTGAAAGAAGTGCCGATGGAAGTTTCGGTGGAGCCGCTTTCGGAAAAAACGGTGGAGCTGCCGATCGCGGTACAGACACTTCCGGGAGAGTATGCGGTGACCGTTTCCTTCCGCCTGAAAGAAGATACCGTATGGGGCAAGCGCGGCCATGAAGTTGCATTTGGACAGGGCGTTTATGAAGTGGAAGCACCGGCGAAAGCAGAAAAACCGGCGAAATTTGAAGTGATCCGTTCCAACCATGATTTTGGTGTGCGCGGCGAGAATTTCGATGTGATGTTCTCCGATCTGAACGGCGGACTCGTATCGTACCGTTACGGCGGCGTTGAGATGATCAAAATGATTCCGAAACCGAACTTCTGGCGTGCGCCGATCGACAATGACTGCGGAAGCCTGATGCCGATGCGTTACAGCCAGTGGAAGATTGCTTCGATGTATCTGTCCCACAAATATCCGAACGGCAGCCATTATCCGGGACTGTATGCACCGGAAATCGAAGTACACGAGGACTGCGCAGAAGTCAGCTACCGCTATGTAATGCCGACCACACCGGCGAGTGAGTGCCGTCTGACCTACCGTGTCTTCGGCGATGGAAGCATTCAGACGACGCTGACGTATGATCCGGTGAAAGAGCTCGGCGATATGCCGGAATTCGGCGTGATGTTCAAGCTGGATGCCGATTACGACCACGTTACCTGGTATGGCATGGGACCGGAGGAGACGTATGTGGACCGCTGCGCCGGAGCAAAGCTTGGCGTTTATAAGAATAAAGTCGAAGACAATATGGCGAAATATCTCGTTCCGCAGGAGTGCGGCAACAAGGTTGGTGTACGCTGGGCAACCGTGACGAACCGCAAGGGCCGTGGTATGATGTTTAGCGGCGACAAGATGGAATTTTCCGCACTGCCGTACACACCGCACGAGCTGGAAAATGCGATGCATCCGTATGAACTGCCGCAGGTACATTACACCGTTGTGCGCGTGGCAAAACAGCAGATGGGTGTCGGAGGAGACGACAGCTGGGGTGCACAGACCCATCCGGAATACCTGATTTCGGTTGACCAGAAACTGGAATTTACCTTTACATTCCGAGGCATTTGAGAATAAAAGGAGATTTTCATGAGACAGAATATAAATTTTGGAAAACTTCTGCATGGCGGAGATTACAATCCGGAACAATGGCTGGAATATCCGGAAATTCTGGAACAGGATCTTGCGTATTTCAAAAAAGCGAAAATAAATGAAGTTTCCCTCGGCATCTTTTCCTGGGCATTCCTGGAGCCGGAAGAAGGCGTGTTTGATCTGGAATGGCTCAAAAAATGGTAGACCGCCTGTATGAAAATGGAATTTCTGTCATGATGGCTACACCGACAGCGGCAAGACCGCGCTGGATGGCACAGAAATATCCGGAAGTACTCCGCATGGATGCGATGCGGCAGAGAAATCTGTACGGAGAGCGTCATAACCATTGCTATACCTCGCCGGTGTACCGGGAAAAAACGAGAAAGATCAATACAAAACTGGCAGAAGCGTTCAGGGATCATCCAGGTGTCATTGCATGGCATATTTCGAATGAACTAGGCGGAGAGTGCCATTGTCCGCTCTGCCAGGAGGCATTTCGGAACTGGGTAAAACAAAAATATGGCAGTTTACAGCCTTAAACCATGCATGGAACACGGCGTTCTGGAGTCATACATACCAGAGTTTTGATCAGGTGGAGAGTCCGTCGCCAAAAGGAGACGCATCGCTGCACGGACTGAATCTGGACTGGAAACGATTTGTAACAGATCAGACAGCCGATTTTGTGAAATGGGAGATCAGCGCGCTGCGGGATGCCGGTGCCAAACAGCCTACGACCATCAATATGATGTATGATTTCAAGGGACTGGATTATCACAAGTTTGCCGACATTGTTGATTTTGTTTCCTGGGACAATTATCCGACCTGGCACAAAGAAGCGGAAGCAGTTACGGCAGCAGATACGGCGATGCAGCATGATATCATGCGCAGTATCCAGAAAAAGCCGTTTTATCTGATGGAGAGCTGTCCGTCCGCAACAAACTGGCAGCCGGTCAGCAAACTGAAAAAGCCGGGCATGCTGCACGCCGCATCCATTCAGGCCGTGGCGCACGGATCAGACAGCGTCCTGTATTTCCAGATGCGCCAGAGCCGTGGAGCTTCCGAAAAGTTTCATGGAGCGGTGATAGACCATTATGGAGGAGATGACACCCGTGTATTCCGGGAAGTGACAAAGGTAGGAGAAACCCTGGCGCAGATGCAGGAACTTTCCGGTGCCATCTGCAGTCCGAAAGTGGCTGTGATTTATGACACCGAAAACCGGTGGGCACTGGAAGATGCGGCAGGGCCACGGAATCAGGGCCTGTTTTACAAAGAAACCGTGGAAAAATCATACCGCGCCTTCCGCAGACTCGGCCTGGATGTTGATGTCATCGATGAAACGCAGGGTCTTTCGGACTATCAGATCGTGGCAGCGCCTGTGGTTTATCTGCAGCGGGAAGGATGGGTGGAAAAAGTACGGCAGTTTGTGGCCGGAGGCGGCACTTTCCTGGCAACGTACTGGTCCGGAATTGTAGATGAGACGGATCTTTGTTTCCTTGGCGGAACGCCGCACGGACTGCTGGATGTAATGGGACTTCGGAGCATGGAGATTGACGGCCTGTACGATGGGGAATGGAACGAAGGAGTTCCGGTCCCGCAAAACCGTCTGCATCTGACCCGGACGTACCGGTGCAGCAATCTCTGTGAACTGGTGAAACCATCGACAGCAGAAGTGCTGATGACTTATGGAAAAGATTTTTATGCAGGAATGCCTGCACTGACAGAAAACCAGTATGGCGCAGGAAAAGCATATCAGATCTGTGCCGGTTTTGAACAGGGTCTGTACGATGAGCTCTGCGGAAAACTGGCAGAAGAAGCAGGTGTCACATCGGTGGTGAAAGAGATTCCGGATGGCGTGGAGGTTACAACGCGCGAAAAGAATGGAATCCGGTATGTGTTCGTACAGAACTTTAATCGGAATGCCGTGGAAATCAAACTTCCGGTCGAACAGTATCCGGTGTGGAACGGACAGTATGATGGAACAATCGGAAGCTGGGAAACAGTGGTGCTGAAAGAAAACAGTCCGAATTTCCGGGAAAAATAGAAAATAAAAATGTCTCAAAACAAAAGACTGGTTTTGAGACATTTTTTTGCAAAAAACAAACGAATATCAGGCGGTTTCGGATTCTTCGGCGGAGAGTTTTTTCTTATAATTTTCTCCCCAGCTCCACATGGCATCCATGATTGGCTGTAGCTGTAGCCCAGGTTGGTGAGGGTATATTCTACCCGCGGCGGAACTTCTGCATAAACTTTACGGCTGACGAGCCCGCTCTGTTCCATCTGACGGAGCTGGCTCGTCAGAACTTTCTGGGAAACGTGACCGATGGATTTTTTAGTTCGCCAAAACGTTTGGTGCCCGGCATCAGATCACGGAGAATCAGGACTTTCCATTTATCACTGATTAAGGTTAAGGTAGTCTCTACCGGGCAGGCCGGGAGATCGGCTAAAGATATTGCGTTTTTTTCAGAAACTGACATAAAAAACCTCCATTTCATAAAGATTTTCTTGTAAAAGTAAGCACGGAAAACCTTGTATTTACACAATAGTTTCCTTTTGGTAACTACAGCACAATATTGTGCTTACTTTACGTTAAGACGCTTTGGGCTTATTATAAAGCCATCGAAAGAAAAAAGCAATCCTTTCGAGAAAAAAGATCCGAAGCGCATTCGAAAAAGGCCGAAACCAAATCATAAGAAACAAGCTCAAAAACAAAATCAAAAAACGAAAATGGAGGACATCATCATGAGTAAAGTAGTAGAATTCTTAAAAGAAAACCCGGTACAGTATTTAGCAACTGTAGGGCGCGATGGAAAAGCAAAATGCCGTCCGTTTATGTTTATTGGCGAAATGGAAGGAAAACTGTGGTTTTGTACCAACAACACAAAAGATGTTTATAAAGATATGCTGGCAAATCCGGAAATTGAAATTTCCACTTCCAGCCCATCCTATGCATGGATCCGTCTGAACGGAAAAGCTGTATTTGAAAACAACATGGCTGCAAAAGAAATGTGCATGGGAAATCCGATTGTAAAAGGCCAGTACCAAACCGCTGACAACCCGATTTTCGAGGTATTCTATCTGAACAATGCACACGGTGTAATCGCAGACTTTTCCGGAAACCCGCCGTACGAGTTTTAATCTGTCGCTATGAATTTGAAGTAAAAAGAGAAAGGAATCTGCCGCTATGGAGAGAAATGATTATCTGAAGATGTTAGTAGAGGAGATGCACTCAACCACGATGGCGACGATCGGTGCAGACGGTCATCCACAGACCCGTGTGATCGATATGATGCTGTGGGACAAGAAAGGAGTGTATTTTCTGACGGCAAAAGGAAAAGCCTTTTATGCACAGCTCATGGAGCAGGGCTATGTGGCAATTTCTGCGACGAAAGATAAAAAAGCAGTCTCTCTCCGCGGCAGAATCCAGAACATCCACAGTGAAAAGCTGGATGAAATTTTCGGAAAAAATCCATACATGCAGAAAATTTATCCCGGCGATACACGCGCGGCACTTGAGGTGTTCTGCGTGTACGAGGCCGAGGGAGAATACTTCGACATCAGCGATCCGTCGCATATCGTGCGGGACACGATCCTGATCGGCGGCGCAGAGCAGTCGATGGTGGGTACGAGGTGGGAAACGAATGCATTGGCTGCAAGCTCTGTTTTTCAGTCTGTCCGCAGAAATGCATCGACATCACCCGCATCCCGGCCGTCATCGACCAGCACCAGTGCCTGCACTGCGGCCGATGCGCGGAGACGTGTCGAGAGGAACGATTCGCAAAAGAGGGCAGTAGTCCCCTTATTTTAGCTACAGATTTTATGGGAATAGTGATAAGATAAAGTCTATAGAAACGATGGAAATGAGGGAATAACATGAACCAGAGTGAACGAAGAAATTTTCTGATCCAGTCATTGCTGGAAGAGAGCCGGGAGTACCGCGGAATGCAGATTCCGTCTGACAGCACCGGGCAGAGACAGCTTCTGCGGGGGCTGATGAATGTGCGCATGGTGAAAAAGAGCAGTGCAGAATTTCTGAACATTCAGGATGCGTATCTGCAGGAGGAGACGGCAAAAAAGGGCGTGACGAATGTCGACGACCTTACGCCGGTGCAGCAGGGGCTGTATCTCTGGCAGGGCGATATCACCGCGCTCCGGTGCGATGCGATTGTGAATGCGGCGAACAGCGGGATGACCGGCTGTTACGTGCCGAATCACCGGTGCATTGACAACTGCATCCATACGTTTGCGGGTGTGCAGCTTCGGCTGTACTGCGAGGAGATGATGGAAGCGCAGGGCCATGCGGAGCCGACGGGGCAGGCGAAAATCACGCCGGCGTATAATCTGCCGTGCCGCTATGTGCTCCACACGGTTGGACCGATTGTGGGCGGCCATCTGACGGAAACACACTGCCGGCAGCTGGCGGACTGCTATCGGTCGTGCCTGTCACTTGCGGCGGAGAACGGACTGAAAAGCGTGGCGTTCTGCTGCATTTCCACTGGAGAATTTCATTTTCCGAACGAGAAAGCAGCGGAGATTGCCGTTGCGACGGTGAAAGAGTTTCTGGCGCAGAAAGAGACGAGCGTGGAGAAGGTCATTTTCAACGTGTTCAAGGACCGCGACCGGGAGATTTATGAGGAGCTGCTGGGAGAAAAGTAATCGCTGAAGAATGGGGAACAAAAGCAGAAAGAAAAGAAGAGGTGAATTTGTGATGTTTGAAAGTTGGAAAGAAAGAGAATTTGAAAAAAGATGGAGCGTTTTCGCACCGCACTGCAGGAAAAAAACACGATTTTAATAGGAGCCGGGGCTGGGCTTTCGACATCGGCCGGATTTACCTACAGCGGTGAGCGGTTCCGGAAATATTTTGCAGATTTTGAACAGAAATACGGTTTCCACGATATGTATTCTGGCGGCTTCTACCCTTACGATACGCTGGAAGAATACTGGGCGTACTGGAGCAGATACATTTACATCAACCGTTATCAGGACGCGCCAAAACCGGTTTACCAGAAACTGCTCAGCCTGATGAAAAATAAGAGCTATTTTGTCATCACCACAAATGTAGACCACTGCTTCCAGAAAGCCGGATTTGATAAAAACCGTTTGTTTTACACGCAGGGAGATTACGGCCTGTTTCAGTGCTCTGAGCCGTGCTGCAAGGAAAAGTATGACAATGAAGAAATCATTCGAAAGATGCTGCTTGCCCAGGGGTATCAGATCCTGGAAGACGGAAGCCTTGTTCCGCCGGAGAACGGAAACCTGAGCATGCGGATCCCATCCGAACTGGTGCCGTACTGCCCACACTGCGGAAAACCGATGAGCATGAATCTGCGCGCGGATGACACGTTTGTGGAAGATAAAGGCTGGCATGAGGCATCCAGCCGACGCATCGATTTCCTGCTTCGTCACAACAGAGGCCATATCCTGTATCTGGAACTCGGCGTGGGATACAACACGCGGGAATCATCAAATATCCATTTTTCAGCATGACAGCAGAAGATAAAGATAATCTTTATGTCTGCATCAACATCAGCGATATGCGTGTCCCGGATCTGATCCGTGACAGAGCGGTGTGCATTAAAGGGGATATTGGGGAAGTGCTGGATCGGATCTGAGACGGAAAAACATATAATATTCGAGAAAATTAATCACGTCACTTACGTGACGAGATGATGACATGATTGACGAGATAAATTCAACAGAGTTGCATACCTGCCTGCTGGAAATCACATTGCTGCCGCTGGCACATTACTGGCATTTCTGGTACGGCCCGCTGGATGCAGCCATCTACGGATCCTTTATCCTGGGAGCAAAAATCCTGTGGCACATCGTCGATTTCGGACAGAGTATGCGGACCGCAGCCGAAGTAAATGAACAGCTCCGCAGACGACGCATGGAGACGGTGGAGGAAAGAAGAGAAAAAATGAGAAAACGGCACTGATCTGTAAAAAGATCGGCGCCGTTTTTTGCATAGGATAGGAAGGACTACTGTGCCTTCTGTGCAATCTCTTCATCGGAAATCAGATTGCTGTGATATTCGATTTTTCCCGACAGGACATCATCGTAAAAATTCTGTTTCCAGTCGATATAATCGATGGCTTTCTGCAGTTTTTCCATCGATGCGAGCAGCGCTTCTTTTTTTACCGCGAGAATTTCTTTACGCTCCGGAATGGAGGATGGACCTTCGAGGCAGTAGGCGAGATATTCTTTCATTTCCGCCAGCGTCATGCCGCAGCGCTTCAGGCAGCCGAGGCTCTGGATCCATTTGATGTCGCGGTCGTCGAAAACGCGGTAATTGTGGCTGTCACGTTTTACGTTCGGGACGAGGCCTTCTTTGCAGTAAAATTTCAGGGTTTCATACGACATGCCTGTCTGGATGCAGGCTTCTTTCATGGAATACATCATGCATACCTCCCAACAAAGTTCATAACAGAATCGAATCGGTAGTAACTACCGGGTAAGATAACCATAGTATAGAATTCGGACTTTGTCAAGCGATCAGCTCTTCAAATTTTTTCTTTTTCGGAAAGGCCCGCCGAGAGGAAATGTTTGTCGATCTTGACTTCATCAAAAAGAATATCCTTCAGCGAATTCAAAGAAGAATACCCCGATCCGAAATCGTCCATGGAAATGCGGATATTCCGATCGTGGAAGAAGCGGATCGCCTGCTTGTGATAGGCGGAAATCTTTTCCCGCACCACGGCCGGATCCTGCCAGGTGATATCGATAATGCCGACAAAGATATCGGAGTGATAGCGGTTCACAAAGAGTGTCTGCGGAAAGAGTTCCAGCTTTTTCAGGATGAAATTCAGAATGTTCGTACCCGTCTCATAACCCCAGTAATCGTTGATCAGATGAAAATTGTCGACATCCGTCATCAGAAAGGCGTACTGCTTTTCTTCGCTTCTGTTATTGAGAAGCGTAAAAATTTTTTCTTTTAAAGAATCCGTGGAAATGCTCTCAGCAAGCATACTGCGGCGGGCGGCGAGAGGTCCGTTTTTCTGGAGCTGTTTTTTATACCGCTTGTCCTGGTACATTTTTTCGTCCGCCATTTGCAGCAGATCCATGATCAGATAATAATGATTTTTGCAGCTCAGCTCATATCCGACGGCATAGCTCAGCGGGTGATCCGCCGTCTGGTTGTAGGTGTCGATCATCGTCTGCAGCTGAAGATTCATCTGCTCCAGCTGGTTCCAGGTTGCATGATTCTGCACAATGACAAATTCATCACCGCCGAACCGCGCCAGAAAGCTGTTCTCGGTCAGAATGCGGGTCAGATAGGAGGCGAAGGTCTGGATAAAGACGTCGCCTTCTTCGTGGCCGTACGTGTCGTTGATCATCTTTAAATTGTTCATATCAAACATCATCACGCCGACATCGAGTGTATCGTCCGCGTTCTGAAGCTGGAGGAGCTTTTCTTCCAGCGACTTTTTATCGTGCACGCCGGCGACATCAAAGCCGGAGCGGCGGATCAGGCTTTTCAGATAATCGGTAAGCGTCAGTGCAGAGGCGCAGCCGAGCAGCGTAAGGATAATCAGAAGCGCAAAGGCGCGATGATCCAGCCCACGCTTGAAATGCAGAAGCAGCGATGTCAGAAAGACGACATAGAATGCGATCTGCAGATAGCACAGTTTGATGATTTTTTTGTTCTTTTCCATAATACTCCATACTTTCTAAATGCGTATGCAAAAAGTGAACCCTGCCATCGGTTCAGCTGGCATACACAAATAATTTTCTTGGCCAGACTCTTATCCAGCCCGATTTTACTGCCCTTCACCATGACGAGATAATAACCGTGAAGCTCCGACAGAATCGAAATCCTGGCCCCGGGAACAAACCCAAGCGACTCCAGATAATGACGCTGCTTTTCCTGGCCGCAGATTTTATTGATGGCGTAAAACTGATTGAAAACGGTTAAATTTAAAGGCATGCAGGACCTCCTTTATTGCGAGAGTGCATCAAGTTAGAATTGTCTAACGGATAGTATAGCATAACATATTTGGAACAAAATGGAAAACTTTTTCTTTGAGAAATTTTTTCAAAAAAGCTTTTATGGGGACGGACGTATTTTAACGTTTTTTATTTTGGGGGAATCATGTATAATGGAAATGAAACATCGGTGACAAACTATGACATGGGAAAAGGAAGAGAAAACAATGAAACATAGAATAAAAATCCTGCTGCTTGCAGTTCTGATCGCAGCGCTCTGCAACTGTATGCTGATGATCGGGATGACCAAAACGAAAGAGAAGAATACCATTCCAAAAGATGCAAGCCTGATCTGCGAAGAAACCGTATCGCCGAACAAGGACTATATTACGGATGAAAAAGACCTGGTAAATTATACCGTGCGCGTCTATCAGGAAAAAAACAACGACATCATCGTCTATGCGGAATCCAATTCGCCGCTGTTCGATGAAGCACAGTACATCGTAATATGCGACCACGCCATCACCGCCGACGATGTCCATATCAAATGGACCACCCTCATGGGCAGCACCGAAGCGAGCGAGAAAGATGAGATCGGACTGGCACACGTTTCGATCTCAAAAGACGGGGAAGTGTTCAATGAAAAGACGATCAGCTTTGTGGCGAAAGCGGTGAATGCGGTTACGGATGTGATAGGGTAAAGAAAATAGGATAACAAAAAAGAAACGAGCAACTCCCTCGGCTCCTGATGAGCTTACCGGACAAAAAACCCGTTTCTTTTTTATGCTAAAGTGACTTTCCTGTTTTGTCAAGAACCGCATAGCATTTTACATCGCCAAAATCGTGGCCACCAGTTTCTTGCACTGCACGAGCAGTGAGGACGGAATCGCATACTCATCAAGTGAATGTGCGCCTGCGCCCTGGATACCGAGGCTGCAGAGGGCGGGGATTCCGATGCGGGTGACGAAGGAGGTGTCGGAGCAGCCGCTCTGCTGGATGCCCTGCGGGATTGGTTCGCCGAGGAGTTTACAGCTTTCCTGATAGAGGGAGAGGAGGCGGTCGGCACCGTCGACCATTTCCATGGCGGGGTAGTAGCCGTTCTGTTCCATGGTGCAGCTTGTGCCAGGAACGGTGACGTGTTCGCAGAGATTTTTTAAGAAAGCGATGGCTTCTTCATACTGCACATTTGCCGCGTATCGGATACCGATGGAAAACTCACAGGAATCCGGGATGACATTGGCTCCGGTTCCGCCTGAAATACGGCCGCAGTTGAAGGAAAGATAGCCGAACACCGAGCGGCTCTCAATCTCTGTAATCATGCGCGCCGCCTGCAGAATCGCACTCGCGCCTTTCTGCGGCTCCTTTCCTGCATGAGCCGCTTTGCCCTTTACTTTCACGCGAATGATCGCGCCGCCGTTTCTTCTCGTAGTCACTTCGCCGCTGGTGTAGCCCGATTCCAGATTAAAAGCCGCCTCACAGCCGCTGGCATACTGCTCGACAAGCTTTCCGGCCTCGCCGTGGGAAAATGCATGGGCGACTTCCTCATCACCGGTGAGCACCAGTTTGATCTGTCTGTCCTCATACCCGACCGCATTCAGTGCGCGGAGCACAAACAGCGCGATCACATCGCCGCCCTTCATGTCATAAACGCCTGGACCGTACACGCGGTCATCCTTCACAAGAAACGGTTCCGGGCCGAACTTTCCAACCGCATGAACTGTATCCATATGCCCAAGCAGAAGAATCGGCTTCTTTTCCTGCGGCCGGGTCCACGCGGCAAACGTCGGGCCAGCCTTCTCAAAGTGATGAATCTGACGCTCCATGCCGAGCGCATCACAGTACGTATCGAGATGCGCCGCAATCCGCTCATTCGCCTCGCGATCAGCCGAAGGTGTTTCAATGGAGACAAGATTTTTCAGCAGCTCCATCATACTGTGTTCGTTTTTCTCGAGATAGGCAAATGCCTGTTCCGTTCTTTTATCCATAAACATTCTCCATTTCTTATGTTTTATAAAGTGATTTTCATAATCCGTGCCGGTCGTCCCCTGCCGCCGCTGATTTTGCCGATCGTGGTCACACAGTTTTCCTGTTCCAGCCGCAGAATCAGCCGGTTGGCGCTCCGCTCCGTGATCCCCATATCTGCAGCGAGCTGTGCGGAAGTGATTACCTGATCATGTGACCGCAGAATCTCTTTCATGTTTTTCATACGTACTGCTGCTGATGTGAAGCCGGTGCAGAAGATACGCCGTGTGATCGGTCGGGTCATTGATCTTAATTTCGGTAAACTGATGCTCATCCTCCGCAATATAGTTCGCGCCGGAGCGGTCCGCGATCGAGTGGTTGAGCGCCATTGCCGCGCGGGATTTCGCCCCCATGGGAGTATCACCGTAGCCGATGCCGATCCACAGCCGGTTGTGCGGCGTCTGCTGTCCGTGAAACAGAATCTTCTGATATTCCCCGTTCTGAATAAATTCCCGCATCAGAACCGGACGGGATGACATGATATAAAAAATAGAAGCGCCCTCGGAGAACGCAGCAGCCCCCATGCGGTGGGCGGCAGAGTAGATCAGCTCGCGCATCTCATTCTGATAATGAACCTTCTCCCATTCCCGGAGCGAAAGATCCGTCTCCTGATCAAAGGAATAATCAAAATAGATCTGCACGGAAGCACTCTGCCCGCGGTTCTTCTGCGCCGTATTTTCCAGAAACTGAAGATGATAAACCTGTTCCAGAATTACATCCTCGGAAACCGAGATGCGGATGCAGGGAATGCCTTCTGCCGACAGTGCCTCATACGTTTTTTCCATGTTGGTAAAGCAGATTTTTGCCCCGTTGTGAAAATAGTTGTAACGGTGAAAATCCGTGAGGGCATCCTGAAAATCGCCCTGATTGGGAGAAGAGCCGTGTGCCACAAGGACGCGGCCATTGGAAATGCCGATCTCTTCCAGCGTTCCCTGCACAAGCTGTTCCTCATACATATCGATACTGATGACATCCGGCACGCAGGAATAACGGACAGCAGATTCTGCCAGCGCTTTTAAGATGGAAGCCTGATTGTGCGGAAGAAAGGTCCAGGGAACGTTTGGCTCCAGCCGCTTTAAAGCATAGTGATAGTTGGTCGGCCCAGTAAAAATAATGCCGGATACTTTCCCTTTCTGAAACTGGGCAGCCGCTTCCAGACCGTACCGGTAATCGTTGGAACGCCGGTAGACCACTTCAAGGTCCGGCATGCGCTTCTCCAGCGTTTTCTGAATCCTGTCGCAGATATGGTCAGAACCTGTTACGCCGATTTTCATATATAAAATTCCTTTCCGAGAATTAAAGACATAAAAATGAATTATGGCATAATTTTACACCTATTAAGGACGAAAGGACAAATGGTAAGAATGTAGAAGAATTGTTTTTGAAAATTTTTTTTCAAGAATGGAGAGTGGAAAAGAAATGAAAAATCAACGTATGTTAGATGAACTGACCGAATTGATGCGGATTGATGTGTCGAGCGGTCAGGAGACGGAGATTGCAGAGCATCTGGTGAAAAAACTGGAGCAGATGGGATTTGCGATTACGCGGGATGAGGCCGGGGCTACGTTTGGCGGCGTGTGCGGCAATATTCTGGCGGTTCGGGAAGGAGAGCGGGACGGTGTTGTCTGTTTCTGTTCCCATATGGACCGTGTGCCGGGCGGCATTGGAATCAAACCGGTGGAGGAGGATGGAATCCTTCGTTCTTCGGGCGACACGATTCTGGCGGCGGATGATCTGTCCGGTGTGGCAGCCATTTTAGAGGGCGTGCGTCAGGCGATTGAATCCGGAAGGCGCTTCCGAAACTGGAGATCCTCTTTACGGTCGGCGAGGAGGCCGGTCTGTACGGTGCGAAAGCATTCGATGTAAGCCTGCTGACATTCAAAAACGATGTATGTGCTCGACTCCCCGGGACGCATCGGCCGAATTGTAATGGTGCGCCGGGCCGTGCCTTCTGGAAGCACAGTTTTCGGCAAGGCAGCCCATGCGGGAAATGAGCCGGAGAAAGGCATTGATGCGGCAAAAATTATGGCGGAAATGCTCGCAACGATGGAGACGGGAAGACTGGATGAAAATACAACGTCGAACTTTTCTCACCTCTGGTCCAAAACATGCGAGGCAATGAACGTTGTCTGCGACCACGCAATCCTGCGCGGAGAGATGCGGAGCCGGTCGGGAGAAAAACTCGACCGCTATGAAGCGTATTTCCAGTCGCACTGCCGTGAAATCGCAGAAAAGCGCGGTGCGCGTGTGGAATTTAAAAGAGAAAACACCTTCCTGCCGTTCTTCATCCCGGAGGATTCCGAGATGATTCAGATCGTCACGGAATCCCTGAAAGAGATGGGAATCGAACCGCAGATCAACGGCGGAGGCGGCGGTATGGACGGCAATATTTTCAATCAGAAGGGAATCACCTGTGTCGGTATCGCAACAGGATATTTCAAGAATCATTCGACCGAAGAATATCTGTATCTCGATGACTTCTATCATGCCGGAGAGCTTGTGGCGCGGATAATTGGAAGGATTGCATAAATATGCAAAATATAAAATAAAAACTGGATAAAACTTGCAAAATAAAAGAAAATTATGTATAATTTCAAATTAAAAAGAGTAAGGGAGAAAAAGAAATGGCTGAGATTTTAACAAACAACGCAATGTTCTCCAGCTTCATGATTGTTCTGATCGTGTTTGCACTCGGCGACATTGTCGGTAAAATTACAAAAGGAAAGCTGTCCGGAATGATGGTCGTCATGCTTCTGTTCCTGGTAGGCTTTCTGACGAAACTGTTCCCGGCGGACATCATCGACCAGGGAGGCCTTACGGCGTTATCGAAACTGGCAATCGCGATAGTACTGTTCAACATGGGTACGACCCTGAACGTGAAACAGCTGATCGAAGAGTGGAGAACCGTATTAATGGCGGCACTCTGTATGCTGGCGTCCTGCCTTGTGATGCTTCTGGCATCCCCGATCATCGGATTTGACACTGTGCTCGTCGGCATGCCGGTTATCAACGGTGCGGCAATGGCGACTTCGCTGATGGCAAGCGCCGCAGCAGAAAAAGGCTGGCAACGGCAGCAGCACTCTGTGCAGTCATCTATTCCGTACAGAAATTCGTCGGTGCGCCGATCGCATCTGCGATGGGTATCCGCTATGGAAAGAAACTGCTGAAAGCGTACCGCGAGAATCCGACACAGTTCCAAAAGCAGGAGACCGGAAAGGGTGCTTCCGCAAAAGTTTTCTTTGCAGACAAACATAAAGAATGGTATTCTGCCAACGTCATGATGGCACTCGTGGCAGCCGGTTCCTGGGTTGCCCATATTCTTGGCGATCTGACCCGATCAACTACAGCATCTGGCTCTGCTTCTCGGCGTTGTCTGTGTTGCTTCAGGACTCGTTCCGACGAAACCGCTGCAGAAATCGAACTCCTACGGCCTCATGATGATTGCTGTCTTCGGTTCCATCATCCCGTCCCTGGCGAAGTTTCCTTAAGCGATCTCGGCACCATGGCATTCCAGACAATCGTTCTGTTCGCCGCAGCGCTGATCGGTGTTGCACTGGTTGGCTGGGTTCTTCCGACCTGGAAACTCGTGGGCGACAAAGACCTGGCAGTCGGCATCGGTGTCGAGCAGTTCCTCGGATTCCCGAGCAACGTAGTCATCTGCCGCGAGGTCGGCGATGCAGTCGGAGAGACACCGGAGGAGAAAGCGTTTATCGAAGATACGCTGAATGTGCCGTATGTCGTGGGAGGAATTACGGTTATCACCGTTCTTTCGACGATGCTGGCTGGATTTGTCATTAACATGCTGTAAAATTCGACAAAAATACGAAAGTTAAAATGACCTTGATGCAGAGGAACGATCCCCTGCGCAAGGTCATTTTTTGATTTACAGGAAATTTCGTTGAATTTTCCTGTAAATTAAAAAGCCCTCCGGGCAGGATTCTTTCTTGTGCTTCCATGCCGGGCAGCAGGCCGGAACTGGAGAGAAAGATGGAGAGACAATTGACTTTACGGGAAAAGGAAAAAATATCCCCCCACCCGGCTTGTGAGAGCCTGAAATATCAAATATAATGAACGAACAGTACATGGATCAGCGCGCAGATCATGGGAGTACAAAGCAAAAAAGCGGTCAGTCCGGGTAAAAACGGTCTGAAAATGGGAGGAAAAGGATGAAAAAGAAAATATTATCTTTGATGCTGATGGTGTCTCTTGCAGCATCCCTTGCGGCATGCGGTCAGGACAGCGGGAAAAACAGCAACAGTACAGATTTGTCGAAAACAGAGACGGAAGCTTCTTCCGGCCAGACAGGGGAGGCAGAGACAACCCTGGTTTACGGTTCTGCTGATTATACCAGGATTAATCCGGCGATGGATGAGCACGGTGAAATTAATCTACTGCTGTTCAACGGACTGACCGCACACGATGCGGATGACAACATTGTTCCGGGTCTGGCAGAAAAATGGGAGTACGATGCAGAAACCTGCACCTACACCTTTCATATCCGGGACGGCATCCAATGGCATGATGGAGAAAAATTTACGGCGGACGATGTGAAATTCACCATCGAAGCGATCATGGATCCGGAAAACGGATCTGAAAATGCACCAAATTATGAGGATGTAGAAGAGATTACAGTTATAGATGACAGCACCGTTTCCTTCCGCCTTTCCGAGCCGAACGTGGCTTTCCTGGAATACATGACGATGGCCATCCTGCCGAAGCACCTGCTGGAAGGTGAAAACATGCAGGAATCGGATTTCTTCCGTGCACCGGTTGGAACCGGCCCGTATAAACTGGAGAGCTGGGACGAGGGCCAGTCGATTGTTCTGGTAAAAAATGAAGATTATTACCTCGGTGCACCAAAGATTGACAAGGTCATTTTCAAAATTGTACCGGATGATAATGCACAGGCAATGCAGCTGGAATCCGGCGAACTGGATCTGGCGCTGCTTGACCCGAAAAATGCGCAGAATTTCAAAGAAAAAGACGGTTTTACCTGCTACGACATGACAACGGCAGATTACCGCGGAATCTTATTTAACTTTGCGAATGATTACTGGACGAAAAACAGGGATATCATTCCGGCCGTCTGTTATTCGATTGACCGCCAGGCCATTATCGATTCTGTGCTTCTTGGCGAGGGAATGGCGGCATACAGTCCGCTGCAGCGGAACATTTACAATAACGAAAACGTAGAACATTATGATTACAATCCGGAAAAAGCACAGGAAATTCTGGAAGCGGCCGGATGCACCAGAAACAGCGATGGTTTCTATGAGCGGGACGGCGAAGAAATCGGTTTTGTCATCAGCGTGATGTCCGGTGAGCAGGACCGCATTGATATTGCCCAGGCAGCAGCACAGCAGCTCCGGGAAACCGGAATCAACTGTACCGTAGAAATTCCGGCACAGATGGACTGGGGCGGACAGATGGCCTGCCTGATCGGCTGGGGAAGCCCGTTCGATGCGGACGATCATACATATAAAGTTTTCGGCACGGACAAAGGGGCGAATTATTCGAGCTATTCCAATGAAAAAGTAGATGAGTATCTGTCTCTTGCCCGCCAGAGTGACGATCCGGAAGTGCGGAAAGAATATTACGGAAAATTCCAGGAAGAACTGGCAGAAGATCCGGCCTATGCATTCATCTGTTATATTGATGCAAATTATGTGGCAGATTCCGGTATTCAGGGAATTTCCAAAGACACGGTGCTGGGCCACCACGGCGTTGGTATTTTCTGGAATATTCAGGACTGGACAATCGAAGAATAAAAACAAAAAAGCAGACGAAGGAGGTATGGTTACCTCCTTTTTGTCTGTACAGGAGAAAAACGGAATGAAGGAACGATTAAAAGTGGAACATCTTTCCGTCAGCTTTTTTACGGATGAGGGGGAAGTACAGGCGGTCCGCGATGTCAGCTTTTCCCTGAGTGCAGGTGAGGTGCTCGCTGTTGTAGGCGAGTCAGGCTGCGGAAAAAGTGTGCTCTGCAAAAGCATTATGAAGCTGCTGCCGGAGAAATGCAAAGATCAAAAACGGAAAAATTCTGGTCAATGGAGAAGAAATTGCAGGATACGGGGAGCGAAGAATGCGGGAACTGCGGGGAAAACTGTTCTCGATGGTTTTCCAGAATCCGATGACTTCCTTAAATCCGACGATGACAGTCGGAGCGCAGATTGCAGAGGCAGTGCGGGCGCATCAGAAAGACATGGGAAAAGAAGAAGTGGAACAGAGAGTGACAGAACTGATGCAGCTGGTGGGAATCGAGCAGGCAGAAGAGCGGAAAAAGGCATATCCGTATCACTTTCCGGCGGAATGCGGCAGCGGATCGTACTGGCGATTGCGCTGGCGGGCAATCCGGAAATTCTGTTTGCTGATGAGCCGACGACAGCGCTGGATGTGACGATTCAGGCACAGATTCTGGACCTGCTTCGGGAAATTCAGAAAAAACTGGGAACGGCGACGGTCTTTGTCACACATGACCTTGGCGTTGTAGCGCGGATCGCAGACCGGGTAGCGGTCATGTATGCAGGAAAATCGTAGAGATCGGGACCGTGGATGAGATTTTTATGATCCCCGTCATCCGTATACGTGGGGACTGCTGCGTTCCATACCGGCGTTTCGAGGGAAAGAAAGCTCCGTCTATCCCGGGAATGCCGCCGTCTCTTCTCCATCCGCCGAAAGGCGATGCCTTTGCCAGCCGCAATGCTTATGCGCTGGAAATTGATTTTGAGGAGGAGCCGCCGATGTTCCGGGTCACAGACAGCCATTATGCGGCAACATGGCTGCTGGATGAGAGAGCACCGAAGGTTGTGCCGCCGATAGGAGGAAACACAGATGGAACATGAGATTTTGCTGGATGTGCGTCATCTGACCCATATTTTTCCACTGTCTCGGAAAACAGCAGTCAAGGCAGTCGATGATGTATCGTTTCAGATTCGAAGAGGAGAAATTTTTGGACTGGTAGGAGAATCCGGTTCCGGAAAATCTACCGCTGCACGCTGTGTGATGAATATTTATCAGCCATATGCCGGCCAGATTTATTATAAAGGGATTGATACCTGCGACAGAGGCCAGTTCCGGAAAAATAAAAAAATGACATGCAGACGACACGCCAGATGATTTTTCAGGATTCCGGTTCCAGTCTGAATCAGAGGATGAAGGTCCGCGACATTATTGAGGAGCCGATGCGCGTGCAGAAAATCCGGCCGCTGCGGGGAAGCTATGAGGAGGAAGCCAGATTCCAGATGAAATACGTGGGGCTGGATCCGGAATATCTGAAAAAATATCCGGGAGAATTATCCGGCGGACAGCGGCAGCGCGTTGCGATTGCACGGGCTCTGACGATGGAGCCGGAGCTTCTGGTAGCAGATGAGCCGATTGCATCGCTGGACGCGTCGATCCAGCGCAGATTGTGAATCTGTTCCGCCATTTGCAGAAGGAGCATGGCTTTTCGATCCTGTTCATTGCACACGATCTGGATATGGTCGAATTTTTGTGTGACAGAGTAGGTGTGATGTATCATGGAAAGCTGGTGGAAACCGGTCCGGCAGGAGCCGTGTTTCAAAATCCGCTGCATCCGTATACAAAAGCGCTGATCGCGGCCATTCCGATTCCGGATCCGCGAAGGGAACGGGCGAGAGCGTTCCGGATTTTGCCAATATGGAATTCTCCCGGAAAGGAACCCTACAGGAAGTGGAAAAAGACCGATTTTGTGCTGATGGAGGGAGGGCGATGCGACATGAAAAGCCGGAACAGAGTACTTTATTATGGGAAAAAGGCAGCGGCATTTCTGGCAAGTGTTCTGCTGCTGTCTGTGCTCGTATTTTATATTTCAAGGCTTGCGCCGGGAGATCCGCTGGTATCATATTACGGAGACCGCGTGGAAAAAATGACGCCCGAAGAAAGAGCGTGGGCCGAAGAAAAATTGGGATTGAATGATCCCATTTCCGTACAGTATATTCGCTGGGCAGGCAATGCGCTGCATGGGGATTTCGGAATTTCGTACAAATATAAAATGGATGTAACGCGCGTGATCGAGGGAAGAATTGGAAATACGCTGGTGCTTGGCGGCATTGGGTTTCTGCTGATTTTCACCCTCGCGCTGCTTCTTGGAATTCTCTGTGCATGGAAGGAAGACACATGGCTGGACCGCATCATCTGTAAGGTGGGAACCATCACGGGATGTATTCCGGAATTCTGGCTGTCGCTGCTTCTGATTCTTGTTTTTTCCATGCAGCTCAAATGGCTGCCGAGTTCCGGTGCCTACTCTGTTGGAAAACAGGCAGATTTTTCTGACCGTGTCTGTCATCTGATCCTGCCGATGACGGTCGTAGTGCTGAGTCATTTGTGGTATTACGCATACATGATCCGCAATAAAATTCTGGATGAAGTGCGGGAAGAGTATGTGCTTCTGGCAAGAGCCAAGGGGCTGAAACGAAAGACGGTTCTGTTCCGGCATTGCCTGCGGAATACGATTCCGTCGTATCTTGGCATCATGGCCATTTCTGTTCCGCATGTGCTGGGGGGAACCTATATTGTAGAAACGGTTTTCTCGTATCCCGGTATCGGAACGCTGGCGTATGAGAGCGCACGGTACAAAGATTACAATCTTCTGATGCTGCTTTGCCTGATGTCCGGAATCGTTGTGATTCTGTGCAATATGGCGGCACAGATCATCAACGAGAGAATTGATCCGCGGATGCGGGAGAAAGAAGCGGCAGAAACATCGGAGGTAATGATGCTGTGACAGAAAAAACACAATTATTTCAATTTGC
>ENA-OQIG01000250-OQIG01000250.1-human-gut-metagenome-genome-assembly--contig:-NODE-250-length-31949-cov-3.879894_pt1 | contig 31949 bp, 43 predicted proteins | sample MGYA00242576_ERZ504741 | MGnify/ENA primary metagenome ERZ504741 (study PRJEB26092, sample SAMD00036436) | human gut metagenome | host: Homo sapiens | study: EMG produced TPA metagenomics assembly of... | reverse complement strand
AGAGCCAGAACGCAAAGACGCCAGAGCCGATAAAATGAGATTAATACAATTCTCATTTATCGGCTCTTTCCGTATGTATGGATTCTTTTAATTAGTCTTCGATGTTTCTTGCTTCGTTGATACCGCTGGCTAAAGATTCCATTAAGGATAGTTCTTTGTCTGTAAAGCTATCCATGTATTTCTCTATCTGTAATCGTCGGGTGCTTTTTACCAAGTTATTAGCAGGTAAGAAAAATTCATCAACGGAAACATGAAGTAACGATACAAGGTCATAAAGAACTTGTATGCTGGGGTGTTGCCCTTATTTTCAATATTAGTTAAGTAACGTGGGTCAATTTCAATCAATGCTCCCACTTGTTCACGAGTTAAACCTCGTTTCAATCGAGCTTCTTTAATGGCTAAACCAAAGGCTCTAAAATCATATTTATCTTCTTTTTTACGCATAGTAGACCACCTCTATACATTTTACTGTTCCTATTGAATTAGAAACAGGTATAGAAAAACATGTTATATAGTTTATAGGTTCATATTTAATAAAAAGCACTACTAAACGCCAATAAAAAAAACCGTTATATGGTAGTGCTATTTATGCTGTTAAAATATTGTATCTTACTTCCAAATGGCGGTTTGTTGGAGGTCAAAGTCGCCATGAAGTATATCACATACAATCAAGTTCCCCACATTGAGTATTTATCAAAAAAAAGTCGTCTATCTGCAATAGATAAGTACGTCCACCAATGTGGTTTTATAAATCATATAGATAGAAAAATAAAAGCATGTAAACAGAGAAATCAATCTGTTTGTGTGCTTTTTTGGTTATTCAGAACTTTTTTACAAAGTTTATTCATCAGTAATGCAACAAATCCCCCTTTCACATTGGGACTAAGAGTGAAAGGAGATAAAAGAGCAAGGCTCACTTCCTTTCCTAGACAGAAAGGGGGTGAGAAACATGAAACCATCTTTTTTTCAGACCACAATAGAAAATCAGTTTGACTATATCTGTAAACGTGCTATGGAAGACGAGCGAAAGAATTATATGCTTTATCTTTCAAGGATTGCAAAGCGTGAGGTGTCCTTTTCGGATGTTGGCGATTATCTTGTTAGCCAGTTTGCGACAACAGATAACTATTCAACTGACTTTCAGATTTTTACACTCAATGGGTTATCAGTAGGCGTTGAAAATGATTTGTTGAGTGAAGCATTACGTGAGTTGCCAGACAAGAAACGTGAAATTCTACTGCTGTTTTACTTTATGGACATGAGCGATTCAGAAATTGCAGACCTGTTGAAATTGAACCGTTCTACTGTCTATCGGCATAGAACCAGTGGACTAGCCTTAATTAAAAAGTTTATGGAGGAATTTGAAGAATGAAAACACAATATCCTATGATTCCCTTTCCTCTCATTGATAAAGGCAACAGATGGCGATAACAGAAGCGATTAACCAGATTCTACATCATTACAGAGGGTACATAACGAAACGTTCCCTACGACTTATGAAAGATGAATAATGGCAATCAAAGTATGGTCGTTGATGAAGTCTTACGTGGAAGAATGGAAACCAGACTGATTACAAAGATTCTGTCATTTGAAATTAAGTAATAACCTCTCTCTTTCGTGGAAGCGTGTCCATACTATTCCACGCTTCCCGAACAGGGAGGTTTGTTATTCCACCAAAGCATATTGAGCTTTCAATGTGTTTTGATAGGCTAACGAGCCATTGTTCTTTGAAAACTGAATAAAAGTAATCGAATACGTTTCGATAAGAAAAGAGCCAACGGAACTAACCGCCATGACCTATCTTATAAAGATAGCGAGCGATTCATGTTAGTGATCCGAGAAGCAATCTTTAGCAGGATTGCCTGCAACGACATTCTTATCGTGATAATGATACTCCCATACAGTCAATAGTCCGAGCGTGATAAAACCGTCGCAGGCAATGAGTATGGCTACATGAGAACCATGCAGGGGTGGAACTCCCGTGAGCTTTGCTAAGCTGTTCGATTGCTGGTAAAACAACTTTTATGAAATCCAAATAAGTGATTTGGAAAGGAGGATTTTATGAAGCAGACTGACATTCCTATTTGGGAACGTTATACCCTAACCATTGAAGAAGCGTCAAAATATTTTCGTATTGGCGAAAACAAGCTACGACGCTTGGCAGAGGAAAATAAAAATGCAAATTGGCTGATTATGAATGGCAATCGTATTCAGATTAAACGAAAACAATTTGAAAAAATTATAGATACATTGGACGCAATCTAGCGTCGCCAAAGGGTCTTGTATATGATAAAATAGTATTAAGTCGTATCAAGGCTCTTTCCATAAAGGAAAGGAGCAAATGCCATGTCAGAAAAAAGACGTGACAATAAAGGTCGAATCTTAAAGACTGGAGAGAGCCAACGAAAAGACGGAAGATACTTATACAAATATATAGATTCATTTGGAGAACCGCAATTTGTTTACTCGTGGAAACTTGTGGCTACAGACCGAGTACCAGCAGGAAAGCGTGATTGTATCTCACTTAGAGAGAAAATCGCAGAGTTACAGAAAGACATTCATGATGGTATTGATGTTGTAGGAAAGAAAATGACACTCTGCCAGCTTTACGCAAAACAGAACGCTCAAAGACCAAAGGTTAGAAAAAACACTGAAACTGGACGCAAATATCTTATGGATATTTTGAAGAAAGACAAGTTAGGTGTAAGAAGTATTGACAGTATTAAGCCATCAGACGCTAAAGAATGGGCTATTAGAATGAGTGAAAATGGTTATGCTTATCAAACCATCAATAACTACAAACGTTCTTTAAAGGCTTCATTCTATATTGCTATACAAGATGATTGTGTTCGGAAGAATCCATTTGACTTTCAACTGAAAGCAGTTCTTGATGATGATACTGTCCCTAAGACCGTACTAACAGAAGAACAGGAAGAAAAACTGTTAGCCTTTGCAAAAGCTGATAAAACCTACAGCAAAAATTATGATGAAATTCTGATACTCTTAAAAACAGGTCTTCGTATTTCAGAGTTTGGTGGTTTGACACTTCCAGATTTAGATTTTGAGAATCGTCTTGTCAATATAGACCATCAGCTATTGAGAGATACTGAAATTGGGTACTACATTGAAACACCAAAGACCAAAAGTGGCGAACGTCAAGTTCCTATGGTTGAAGAAGCCTATCAAGCATTTAAGCGAGTGTTAGCGAATCGAAAGAATGATAAGCGTGTTGAGATTGATGGATATAGTGATTTCCTCTTTCTTAATAGAAAGAACTATCCAAAAGTGGCAAGTGATTACAACGGCATGATGAAAGGTCTTGTTAAGAAATACAATAAGTATAACGAGGATAAATTGCCACACATCACTCCACATAGTTTGCGACATACATTCTGTACCAACTATGCAAATGCAGGAATGAATCCAAAGGCATTACAGTACATTATGGGACATGCTAATATAGCCATGACGCTGAACTATTACGCACATGCAACATTCGATTCTGCAATGGCAGAAATGAAACGCTTGAATAAAGAGAAGCAACAGGAGCGTCTTGTTGCTTAGTAGTACAAATGAATTTACTACTTATTTACCACTTCTGACAGCTAAGACATGAGGAAATATGCAAAGAAACGTGAAGTATCTTCCTACAGTAAAAATACTCGAAAGCACATAGAATAAGGCTTTACGAGCATTTAAGAAAATATAAAAAGATAATTAGAAATTTATACTTTGTTTATACCAAAAATCCGAATTCATCTGAACTCGGATTTTCCATCACATTTATTTTATTTTTGGAGATATCTTTTTCATCTAAACGGCGTCTCCTCCACGTTCACCTGTACGAATACGGATGACTTCTTCGATGGGAAGAATAAAGATTTTCCCATCTCCGACTTCTCCAGTGTGAACAGCTTTGCAGATAATATCTACAATTTCGTCAACCGCTGCATCATGAGTAACGATTTCAACTTTGACTTTTGTAAGCAATGTTGGAACAATTTTTTGACCACGAACATATTCTGCAAAACCTCGTTGGTTACCATACCCTAAAACTTGGCTGACGGTCATCCCTTTTGTAAAACCAGCCTTTGATAAGGCATCTTTCAGATCTTCCAAACGATCTGGACGAATAATAGCCTCGATTTTTTTCATAATGTACACCCTTTCTAAACTTCTCTATTATAACTTAGTCTAACTCAGTTTTTTATTTTCGACAAGCCAAACGTTACTGCTTATGAATCCAATCCCATGAAAGTTGGGTAAGCTGTTTCTTCATGTTCACTGTCATCAAGACCAATAGCTTCGGCACGGTCTTCAACTCGAATACTTGTAAAGATTGAGATAATCTTAACAATGACGAATGTTGCAACTGCTGACCAAACGATTGTGAAAATAATAGCTGCGATTGTTACTAGGAAAAGGTGTGCATTTCCGTAAATCAAACCAATATTGTGTTTATCAAGAGCAAGTTCTGGTGTTGTGAAAAGTCCTGTTACCAATCCACCAAAGATACCACCGATACCGTGACAACCAAAAGCATCAAGTGCGTCGTCGTAACCAAATTTGCTCTTAAGAACTGAAATAGCAAAATAACAAATTGGGCTTACACAAAGACCAATTAAAAGTGAACTCCATGTTGCTACAAAACCTGCACCCGGTGTGATAGCGACAAGTCCTGCAACCAAACCAGTTGAAGCACCAACAAGTGAGAATTTACCAGTCAAAACTTTTTCAACAAACAACCAAGATAGCATTGCTGCCGCTGCTGAAATATGAGTTGTTACAAAAGCATGAACAGCAAGTCCATCAGCTGCTAAAGCAGAACCTGCGTTAAATCCAAACCAACCGAACCAGAGAAGTCCTGCACCAAGGAAAACAAATGGAACATTGTGAGGACGATATTCTAAACGGTCATAGTCGCGACGTTTACCAAGAAGAATGGCTAATACCAACCCAGAAACCCCTGAAGTAATGTGAACCACGTCACCACCGGCAAAGTCAATCGTACCCCATTGAGCCAAAAGCCCTTCATCCAAACCATATGAGCAAATGGGAAGTAAATCAACAACAACCAGAAAACAACAAAGATAACTAATGGTGTGAATCGCATGCGCCTGCTGCTGCCCCTGTCAAAATCGCAACTGTGATGATTGGGAACATCATTTGGAAAGCTGCGAACAAAGCATCTGGAATAGCTAAGCCACGTGTACTAGCTGATTCACTAACACCATTAAAAAATAGATGAGAGAAGTTACCAATAAGACTTCCGTTCCCGCCAAATGAGAGGGAGTAACCACAAACCATCCACATTACTGAAGCAACTGCAATAGGAATCGCACACATCATCATAGTGTTGATGACATTTTTACGTCTTCCTAAACCACCGTAGAAGAAGGCTAAGCCAGGTGTCATTAAGAAGACTAGACCAGCACAGATAATCATAAAAGCAATACTTCCTGCATCCATATCAAAAACTCCTTTTATTTTCTAAGGTTTTAGTTTTAAAACCAATTTTCAAATCTCTAACTGTATGTTAGATTTTTTTGTTAGATAATATAACACTATTTTTTGGACAAGTAAAGGGGATTAGGACGAATTTTCTAAATTTTCTAACTTTATAACAAAGAATGTCAGAGCTAAATTTCAGTAAAGAATGCTTATTTATCCCTGTATCAAAAGGTTTTAGCATGATTTAAAAAATACACAAGATGTTAGTTTTTAGTTTATTTTCTTTATAATTTTCTATTGTTATTTTTTCTAACATGTAATTGTAAAGAAAATAAAAACATTAAAAATCTCGATTTTTAATGTTTTTTATGAAATACCGTGATAAGCGTTATAAACTTCTTTGCGATTTAAACTATAAGTTTTGGCAACTTTTTTTAATGGCTTGGTTAGGTTTGTCTCCAGCTTCGACTAAACTAGCTACAAGTTTTGCCGGATTTAAGTCTTCAGCTGCTTTTTCAGCTTGTGCCTCTTCATCTTGACCAGATACGATTAACAAACATTCACCTTTTAGCGGATTTTCAGCAATGTAGTCTAAGATTTCTGAGATTTGTCCGCGTTGGTACTCTTCATAAAGCTTAGTCAATTCACGAACCAAAACAACTTTTCTGTCTCCGTAAACTGAGAGCATATTTTCTAAAGTATCTGTCACACGATATGGTGATTCATAGAAAATTTGTGTCTCAGGATAAGCTTTCTTGCTTTCGAAAAATTCTTTTTGTTGTCCTGATTTGCGTGGTAAAAAGCCATAGAAAATGTGAGGTTGCGGTGCTAACCCACTTGCAATCAAAGCTGTAATACCAGCCGAAGCACCTGGAAGTGCAACAACCGTAATGTCCTCAGCAATCGCTGCTTTTACCAAGTCATGCCCTGGATCAGAAATCGATGGCATGCCTGCATCAGATACTTGAGCTAAATTTTTCCCATCTTTCAAAAGTTCGATTAGCTCAGGAATTTTTTCGTAAGCATTGTGCTCGTGAAAGCTGATTTGCTTAACAGAAATCTCAAAATACTTCAACAAAAGTCCAGTGTTTCGTGTGTCTTCAGCACAGATAAAATCTGCATTTTTTAGAGTATCAACTGCACGAAATGTCATATCTTGCAAATTTCCAATCGGAGTTGGCACAAGATAGAGCGTTCCGTAATCAGTTTGACCTTTAAAACTTTTTTGTACTTGTATCATTAAAGTTGACTACTCCCTGTCTAGAACTTCCATACAGAACATACATTCTTCATCATTTTCACGACGTTGTCCGTAATAATCATTACAGATATGGAAACCATCGTGATAAATACTTTCAATATATTTTTTACCTTGTTTAGAAGATTTAACAGGAGTTTCTTGTTCGAGTTGAGTAAGACGTGTGCGTAATTTATCATTCTCAAGTCGAAGAGCTGTGTTTTCTTCTAACAAAGACTGTACTTGTTTTTTCATGCTTCAATTTCAGCCAAGGTAATCATTAAATTTTGTGAAAAGCCATCAAAGGCATCAAATAATTCTTTTTTATCCACGTACTTTGACCTCCTCTAAAGCATAAGTTAAAAGAGTGTGTCGTTCAGGTAATCGAACTTTGACAGCATCAGAAAAGACATCGATTCCTGCAACAACTCCTAATCCATCAACTGTTTCAATTTCTGTCCCCAAATCAGGGAATTTTTCCTTAGAGGTTTTATAAAATTCATCCTCAAAGCTCAAACAGCACATCAAACGACCACAGATACCAGCCGTTTTTCCAGTGCTAAGTGACATGCCTTGATTTTTAACCATCTTGATTGATACCGGTGGAAATTCTCCCAAGAAACTAGCGCAACAAAGGACACGACCACAAGGACCAACGCCACCATAAACTTGTGCTTCTTCACGACTATTGATTTGACGAAGTTCAATACGTGTTTTGAAGTGGGCCGCTAACTCACGCAAAAGCTGACGGAAATCCACACGGTCTTCCGCACAAAATGTAATCAAGACATAACTTCTTTCCAAAGGAAAGACAATGTCGATGACTTTCATTTTAAGCTGATTAGCCTCAATCAACTCATTTACTTTGTCAAATGAATTCATCGCCAAAGTTAGATTCTCTTGATAAGCTTGAAAATCTTTATCATTTGCTTGACGAAGGACGCTATCCATTTCAGCAGGTAACTTAACCTCGTCCATATCTTCATTAGCTGTCACAACTTGAGCTAAGCGACACCCTTTTTTATTCTTGATGACTAAATAGTCACCAACTTGATAGTTTTGGTTTGGCAAAACATAGACAACTTTGCCTGTTTCTTCGTATTTTACACTCAATACTTCTGTCATGAAATCACCATATATTCTAGCACATTTTGGAAGCTAACATTACTTCTCCACATTTGCTGTGCCCTATAACTTTTCTCTAAATAAGTTAGACTCTCTTTTTGATTAAACTGCTTTGCTAAGAACAAAGGGAGCAGTTGAAAAACTAGTTCTTGCTCAGACTTTTCAAGTGTCGCCTGAACCAAGTGTCCTGTTTCCAAATACGCTATTGCTTTATCTTTAAAGAGAATTGAGATAAAGCGTTCAATCGTCTGAAGCAAGTCTAAAATCTTTTTATCAGCCATCAACTCATCTAAATGAGCTGGGGTTTTAGCCAATTCAGCTAAGATATCTGCCTGAGTTTTCAGAATGCCAGCTTTCTCAGCTTGTTCGACCAAAAACTTCTTATTTTTGGGAAAACGAAAGACTTGTGTACGACTCTTAATCGTCGGAAGCATCTTGCTTTCATCACTAGTCAATAGAATCATGTAAGAAGAACTTTGAGGTTCTTCAATGAATTTCAAAAGACTGTTAGCAGCGTTGACGTGCATCTTTTCACAGCCTTGAATAATGAAAACCTGTGATTTTCCTTCAAATCCTGAACGTGAAAAGTCACGCATCATTCACGAATCGTCTCTGTCTTGATAATCTGTCCAGTCGGTTTAACCACTTTAACATCTGAGAAATCATTGTCGTCTATCAATTGACATTCACGGCATTTCCCACAAGGTCTACCGTCATGCAAATTCTCACAGAAACGACTTTTGGCAAGATAGAGTGCAAAATCAAAGCTGGCAAAATCCCCTGAAAAAAGATAGGCGTGGTTCATCCTATCTGATTTTAAAATCTGATTAAAGTCTTTAAAAAGTTGGGGTTGCAAGCACTCTAAATCCATTTTAATTCCTTTACTCTTTTTTAGCTTAATTGCTCAAGAATCACTTGTGTTGCTTCTGCAACAACTTGATCAAGATTACGAGACGCATCAATAGTTACAATACGTTCTTCTGTCTGAGCCAAAGCTAGGTATCCTTGTCTAACACGCTTGTGCATGTCTAATTTTTCCAAATCAAGACGATTAACTTCACGATCAGCATTTTTGGCAATTCGAGCCAATCCGATTTCTGATTCAACGTCAAAATAAAGCGTCAAATCAGGTTCTCTACCGTCAGTTGAGAATTCATTTAACTTAGCGATAATATCCTTATCAAGTCCACGTCCTGCTCCTTGATAGACTACTGAGCTATCAATAAAACGGTCAATCAAGACCACCTTACCAGCTTCTAAAGCCGGCAAAACCTTTTCAACATAGTGTTGACGTCTAGCTGCCATATAAAGAAGCAACTCTGTTTTACTATCCATCGCAACATGCTTAACATCTAAAATAACGTCACGAATGCGTTCTGCAATTTCAACACCACCAGGCTCACGTGTGGTTACAATATCATAGTCCTTCTCTTGCAAAACTGGAAGCACTTTTTCAAGAACTGTTGTTTTTCCAGCCCCGTCAGGACCTTCAAATGTAATGATTATACCGTTTTTCATGAAAATTCCTTAATACTATTTTCTTTACTTCTATTCTATCAAAAATCATGCAAAAAAGCACTGCTAATCTTAGCAATGCTTCTATATATATTCCTTAGTCAATAACTTTTGCCGATGTCAATTCAATCGCATCAACTTGAATACCCTGCTTAATCAATTTTTCACGCAAATCTGTTACATCTGCTTTGCCATCAATTTGAATCTCAATAGCTACCTTACCAGATCTACGTGTAGCAACTACTGTACGCTTGATATTAAGGTTATCAGCAGAAATCGTGTCAACAATTTTAGCTAAAGTCCCAACAGTATCATCTGCTGTTATGATAACACGAATCCCTTCTTCTCCGTAACCTGAAACTTCAAGAAAAGCTTTAAACACATCTTTCTCAGTAATCACACCGAAAACTTGACCTGCCTCAACAACTGGGAGAATTCCAACTTGATTCTTCATCATAGCATAAACAGCATCTTCAAGGCTGGCATAAGGTGAAACTGTGACAACATCTCTAGCCATAATATCTCGGATTTTGGTTTTGTTTAACAAATAATTCATTTCATAAATAGAAAGACTAGTCACTTTTGACGGACTTGCTTCAGCCATTGTTCTTTCAGTAACAACACCAACAAGTCTATCATTTTCAATAACTGGCAAGCGGCGCAATCCTTGTTCTCGCATCATATCCGCTGTGTGAGCAACCGTTGTATCTGGTGATACGTAGACAACTTTTCTCGTCATAAAATCTTTAACTGCCATAATTAATCTCCGCTTATTTTTCTTTTACATTATTATATCACAAACCGCAAACGATTCCTAAAAAGGTGAAAACGGCCGAAACAAGACAGGGCAGACCTTTGTCTACCCTGTCATCAAGAACCGTTAAAAGTCTATTCTTATCCACCAAGATAAGCTTTACGGACTTCTTCAGATTCCAATAGTTCTTTACCTGTTCCAGAAAGAACAACTTTCCTGTTTCTAACACATAGCCACGGTCAGCAATTGCTAGAGCCTTGTTGGCATTTTGTTCAATCAACAAAACTGTTGTACCTTGTTTTTGAATATCTTGAATGATATCAATTTCTTGAATAAAGATTGGCGCAAGCCCATTGAAGGTTCATCAAGAAGCAACAATTTAGGTTGGCTCATCAAAGCACGTCCCATAGCAAGCATTTGTTGTTCACCACCTGAAAGTGTGGCAGCATCTTGCATTTTACGTTCTTCAAGGCGTGGGAAGCGGTCAAAAACTCTCTTCAAATTCTTTTGATTTTCTTCACGGTCATTGCGTAAGAAAGCTCCTAATTCAAGGTTTTCAAGCACAGTCAAGCCAGGGAAAACATGGCGTCCTTCAGGAACTTGCGATAAACCGCTAGCAACAATCTTACGAGCTGGCTCTTTTTGGATTTCCTGACCAAGAAATTCAATTTTTCCCGCACTTGGACGAACCAAACCTGAAATTGTACGAAGAATAGATGTTTTTCCTGCACCATTAGCACCGATAAGGGTAACCACTTCACCTTCATTAACTTCAATGGAAACATCTTTTACAGCCTGGATAACGCCGTAATGTACTGATAAATTATCAACTTTTAACATTGCCATTACCCTTCACCTCCAAGATATGCTTCAATGACGCGTTGATTTGTTTTAATTTCATCTGGTGTTCCATGAGCGATTAAACGTCCATACTCAAGAACATAAATACGCTCAGTAACTTCCATAACAAGACTCATATCATGCTCGATAAGCATGATGGTAATATCAAATTCTTCTTTAATGCGACGAATCAATTGTGTCAATTCTGCCGTTTCTTGTGGATTCATCCCTGCTGCGGTTCATCCAAGAAAAGAATTTTAGGTTCTGTCGCAAGGGCACGAACGATTTCCAAACGACGTTGTTGTCCATAAGGAAGGTTTTTAGCCAAAGTTTCTGCATCCCCATCAAGGTCAAAAATAGCAAGAAGTTCCATTGCTTTTTGACGAAGTTTTGCTTCACTATGATAGAACTTAGGCAAACGAAGAAAACTTGCCAAAAGATATAGCTTGTTTTGGTTAGCCATACCGACAAGAACATTTTCTAAAACCGTCATATCTTTAAAGAGACGGATATTTTGGAAAGTACGTGAAAGCCCAAGCGATGCAATTTTATAAGGTTTCTTACCATTTAGTAATGTACCATCAAGAGATACTGACCCTTCACTTGGCTCATAAACACCTGTCAAAAGATTGAAAAGTGTTGTTTTACCAGCACCGTTTGGCCCGATAAGCCCAACTAGCTCACCTTTATCAAGGTGCATTGTCACATCACCAACAGCTGTCAAACCACCGAAATTTTTAGTTAGATTTTTAACATCAAGCAATGCCATTAGTGATTACCTCCTTTGCCTTTATTAAAGAATCGAGACAAGGTAAATTCTTTTGTCCCTAAAAGTCCACCTGGACGGAAAATCATGACTAAAATCAAAGCAAGTGAGTAGATAATCATACGAAGGTTTGAAACATTTTGCAAGAACATGTTCAAAATACCTAAGACAATAGCCGCAAGGATAGTACCTGTAATTGATCCAAGGCACCAAGAACAGCAATGATCAAATAATCAATTGATTTCATAATCGTGAAATCTTTTGGAACGACTGTTCCAATGTAACCAACGTAAAGAGACCCTGCAATAGCAGAGATGATTGCCCCCATAACGAAAATTATGACTTTCATTTTCGTTACGTTAACTCCCATTGACTCTGCTGCAATTTCATCTTCGCGCACAGCAATGACTTGACGTCCAGTAGATGATCGCAAGAAATTCAAAATCAAAACAGTGATTCCCGCTACAAAGATAAAGATAACTGGCCATGATGTGTATGGCAAAATTCCTGTCAAACCAGCCGCACCATTGGTTAAATCGCCACCATTGACAATAACAATACGGATAATTTCGGCCATACCAAGCGTTGCAATCGCAAGGTAGTCACCTTTCAAACGAAGTGTTGGAATGCCAAAGACAAGCGCCACAAGAACAGCAATCACAATCCCAACAAGCATTGAGAAGTAAAAGCAACCGTATGTTGGATTTTGCTGCGTGATAATGGCTGTTGCATAAGCACCGATTGCCATGAAACCAGCTTGTCCAAGAGTAAACTGACCTGAGAAACCAAGCACCAAGTTAGTCCCAAGTCCCATCAAAATACTAATACCAATTCCCATTAAGATTTGGATATAGTAAAGATTTAAAATATTGGTTTTGGTTAATAATTCAATGATTCCAAAAAGAACCACAATAATCGCAAGCCAAGAAAGGTTAAGTTTTAGATTCTTTTTCATTTTCTACACCTTCTCTTTCACATTTTTACCGAGGATACCAGCAGGTCTTACCAAAAGAATAATGATTAAGATAGCGTAAACAATAGCATCACGATAGCTTGAGAGGTTAACCGAAATTGATAAAGTCTCTAAAATACCAATCACAAATCCACCAAGAGCAGCACCTGGAATGATTCCAATACCACCAAGAACGGCAGCAACAAAGGCTTTAATACCAGGCGTCATCCCCATAAGCGGCTCGATTGAATTATAGTAAAGTCCAATCAAAACACCAGCAGCTCCAGCAAGTGCTGAACCAAGGGCAAAAGTAAAACTGATTGTCGAATTAACATTAATCCCCATCAATTCAGCTGCATCACTATCGACTGATACCGCACGCATGGCTTTACCCATTTTTGTCTTTTGAACAATCAAGTGCAAAGCAACCATCAAAATAAGTGAGACAAGCAAAATCAACAATTGAATGTTAGTCACCGTCACAGGACCAAGCTTATAGCTAACAATATCAATAACTTGCGGGAATGAACGTGTATTGGCTCCCACAAAGAAAACCATACCGTATTCAAGCAAGAAAGAAACACCGATAGCTGTAATCAAGGCAGCAATACGAGTTGAGTGACGCAAAGGACGATAAGCCAAGAATTCAATAACCATTCCGATAAAGGCTGTCACAATCATTGTCACAATCAGCGCAAGCCAAAAATTCATATGAAGTGTGCTAATCGCATAGTATCCAATAAAAGCACCCAACATGTAAATGTCGCCATGTGCAAAGTTAATTAATTTAATAATCCCATAAACCATGGTATAACCCAAGGCAAGCAAAGCATAAATACTTCCTAGAATAATACCATTAACCAGTTGTTGGGGAAGTTGTTCTAAAAACATAAAATACCAAACTTTCTAGTCATGTGATATAAAAACAAATAACAAATCAATCGAGTTTATTTTTTAATTTCAACGGCATCTGCTGAAGCCTCAGCTCCATCTTTTATGGCAACCATCAAAGCTGTTTTGATTGGATTGTGTTTTTTATCAATAGTCATTGTACCAGTCACACCATCAAAATCTTTTAAGCTAGCAAGGTTATCAGCAATGTCAATTGATGTTTTAGCACCTTCTGCTGCTTTTGCAATCATGTAAACAGAATCATAAGCAAGTGCTGCAAACATATTTGGTTCTGAACCGTATTTAGCTTTATAAGCTTTAATAAAATCTGTCGCCTTAGCTGAAAGTGCTGTTTTGGTTGAATAACCAGATACGTAGTAGACACCGTTTGTGTTTGCTTTACCAGCCAAATCACCAAAGCTATCATCATTGAAACCATCTGGCCCAAGAATTGGAACACTGATGCCCATATCACGCGCTTGTTTGGTGATAATGCCTGTTTCCGTATAGTAACCAGGCATTACAATGGCATCATAATCCAAGTTTTTGATTTTTGTTAAAGCAGATTGGAAATCTTTATCTCCTGAAGCAAAAGTAGCTGTTGTGACAATATCGCCTTGATATTTTTTCTTAAACTCTTCTGCAATCCCTTTAGCATAATCACTTGAATTGTCGTAATAAAGGACAACTTTTTAGCATTCAAATTGCTATAAGCATACTGAGCTAAAACCTGACCTTGGAAACTATCTTGGAAAGTTGTACGGAAAACATATTTTTTAACACCATCAACCGTATCAAGCGTTAGGTCATCTTGAGTTCCACTTGGTGTCAACAAAGGAACACCTGTTTTTTGGGCATTCAAGCTTGCTGCAGCAACCGCACCAGAAGTTGCTGGGCCAATCATGGCATTAACTTGACTCTGAATAGCTAAGTTAGTTGCAGCGGTTGAAGCTTCTGTATTTTCTGACTTGTTATCTTTTGTAATAAGCTCAATTTTTTTCCCATCAACTCCGCCAGCTTTATTAATCTCTTGAACAGCAAGTTTAACCCCGTTGTTTTCTGCATTACCATAAGCAGCAACTGTACCAGTCAATTCAAGGTTAACTCCGACTTTAATCGTATCACCAATTGTTGTACCAGTAGCATTTGCAGTCACATCCGGAGATTTACTGCAAGCCGCTAAAGCGATTGAGGCTAAAAAAGTTAACACTGTTAGCGCAATCTTTTTATGCATAAGACATATCTCCTTATTTTCTAATAAAAAGGCTATTCAAAGAATACTGATTTTTCTGAAAATTTATACTATTCTTTGCCCACCTCTAAGTTATTCAAGTTAATATTATATCAGAAATGAGCCAAGTTGCCCACAAAATCTTGATCAATATTATCAATTTCTGATAAAGAAACGGCTTTCACAAATTTTAAGGCTGAAATTTCTTCAACAATATCCGCTGCTTCTTCTTTGTTAACATATAAAACTTGATAATGTAATTTTCGTGAATGATAAAGAACATCACCATATTTGTTTAATTTTCTAGCATCACGGTTATAGTACAAATAAACGATAATTCCCTGACGTTCCTGCTTTTCAAACATCTCTCTTTTCTCCCTTACTACAATTCTGATGGTGTGATTTATGTGGTGCCAAAGGCAAACCAGTATCGACAAAAATCGTTGGTGAAATCACTGATGAAATCTCTTGAGTCAACTCTGCTAGAATCGTTTGAACAGCAACTTCATTTTGTCTTAATAAGCTAACTGTACGATTCAAATCAAGCTCTCTTTTTTTCTGTAATAGCTGACGACAGATCTCTTTCACTTCTGGACGAAAGACTGCGTACTCTTTCACTTCTTCATAAGATTGTTTTAAGTCCTGAAATTCTGAAATACTTTCTTGTAAAGCCGCATCAGCTAAAAAAATCTTTTTAATCTCTAGATATGCCTGAACATCGTCTAAAGCTAAAAAAGCCTTTGCAACCTCATCGATTGCTTCATCAATTTCAAATAAGTGTTCATCAATTGCCAACATAAATCGATTATACCACAATTAACCGCAAATGTATCCCTGCTTTGCTTAGGGCAAACATCAAAAAGCCCGCAATATGCGAGCTTTTTACATTATTAAACTGTTATTAGTTCAATTCGTTGTTAACCATAATTTGATCGATAAAGCCGTATTCAAGAGTTTCTTGAGCGCTCATCCAGTTATCACGTTCAGCATCTGCGTGAACTTTTTCCAAACTTTGACCTGAGTTGTCAGCCAAAATTTGTTCCAAGTTTTGACGTGTTTTCAAAAGGTGTTCAGCAGCAATAGCCATATCACTTTGTTGAGTACCGCCACCAGTACCACCCATTGGTTGGTGAATCATGTATTCAGCGTTTGGCAACATGAATCGTTTACCTTTTGTACCTGATGAAGCAATGATTGTTCCCATTGATGCTGCCATACCCATAACGATAGTTTGAACATCTGATTTAATGAAGTTCATTGTATCTACAATAGCAAGACCAGCTGAAACTGATCCACCAGGTGTATTAACATAAAGGTAGATATCTTTTGTATTATCTTGTGCATCAAGGAATAATAGTTGAGCAATGATAGAATTTGCCATATTGTCTTCAACTGGTCCAGTCAGCATAATGATACGATCTTTCAAAAGACGTGAGTAAATATCATATGAGCGTTCGCCGCGGCTTGTTTGTTCAATAACTACAGGAATCATATCTTTTCTCCTTTGTTTTAAATCTTAACCTGAAACTATTATAATCAAATGGTCAAAAAAGGTCAAATGAAAAATTTTAATATTCGACTTTTTCCTGAAGTAAAACAATAGAACGGCTTTTTTTCGGTTGATAAATGGTTAAAAGAATACCGACAAAAATCAAAACCGTTCCCAAAAAAGCTAAACCACTCAGCAATTCTCCAAAAAAAATAAAAGCAAAAATAGCTGTGAAAATAGGTTCTAGTGTAAACATGATACTAGTAAATTCCGCACTGACATATGATTGAACGATTGTCTGCATCACCCAACCATAAGCTGAACAAATAAGCGCTAAACCTAACACTGAAAACCAAACAATATTTGAGTGTGGTAAAACAGGTGTCTCAAAAGCAAATGTTCCTATTAAAGCGTACAAACTTGAAAAACCAAGTTGCCAAATTCCTAGACTCATTGGATCTACCTTCTCAACAATCTGCTTAGAAAGGATAATATAAACAGCGTATAAAGTCGCAGATACCAAGCACATCACAGCACCCAGATTAAATTGTAACAAATCAGCGCCTGTTAAAAGGTAAAGACCTGATAAAACAATCAAAATCGCTATTATCGTTTTTGCATCAGGTATTTTTCGTGTCACAATAGCTCGTAAAGTGGGGACAATGACTACTGTTGTCGAAGCTAAAAATCCAGCAGTTGATGCTGAGGTAGCAATAACTCCAATAATCAAAAAATAAAAAACAGCAAATAATAATATTCCTGCCAAAGCACTATAAGCCATCATTTTCCAAGAAAATGTTTCTTTTAAATGGCGATAAAAAATTAATATGAGAGCCAAAAAAGCTAAACCACAACGCAGAGCAACTAATTCAATGGCTGGAATTTCAGAAGCTCCAAGCGCCATAAATAAATAAGACATCCCCCACGCAAGAGGAACAGTCACTGAAAATAGTTTAGCATATTTTTGAATCATGAAATTCACCTCTTACTTCCTAATATCTTGTTTTATTATAAGGTGATATTGGATATAAGTAAAATTAAAGTATATAATATAAACATAAGTTTTACTTATCGAAAGGTATCAATATGATTTCAAAATATGCTATTTTCTGCTCCGTTATCGAATTGGGGTCATTTACCAAAACCGCAGAGCAACTAAACTACTCACAAAGTGCTGTCAGCCAGACCATCAAAAATCTTGAAAAAGAAATCGGAACTTACTTATTAACACGTGGTCATGAAGGGGTCAAATTAACCAAAGACGGCAAAACACTCTATCCCTACTTCCAACAAATTGTTCAAGGGGAAAAACAGCTCACTAAAATAATCGAAGAATTACAAGGTCTTAATAAAGCAGAAATCCGCATTGGCATTTTCACCTCTGCTAGTCGAAATTTTATTTTACCCTTTATCAAAAACTTCAAAGCCAAACACCCTGCAGTCAATTTCGTTCTCAAGCAGGGAGATTATACCAGCATTCACCGATGGCTGGATACTGGACAGGTTGATTTAGGATTTACGCATATTGATTATGTTGGACATCTTCAGTCGCATATCCTTTACCAGGATTTCCTTTATGCCGTTTTACCAAGTAAGCACCCATTGGCAAAACAAAATGAAGTTTCTCTTGCTGACTTAGCTAAAACTGAACTAATTCTTCTTGATGAAGGGGAAAACAGTTTGACACGCGCAGCCTTTGAAAAAGCCAATATAACCCCAACATTCGCTTACGAAATTTATGACGACTACACTATTTTGGAGATGATTCGACAAGATTTAGGAGTCAGTCTTCTTTATGAAAATTTCCTTGATGGTTTAACACTTCAAGATTTAACCATTCGTCACATTACCGAAGAACCATTCAGAACTATCGTACTAGCATGGAAAAACCGACAAACTCTTCCTTTGGCATCTCAAGAATTTGCCAAAACCATTTCTAGTAAAATGAAAGATTAACTTAACAAAAAAGAAAAGGCTTGTGTTCCTTAAATAGAACGCAAACCTTTTTTGTTAAGCCTTTAACTTATTATTTCGTACCAAATAAACGGTCACCAGCGTCACCAAGACCTGGTACGATGTAACCATTTCCGTTAAGTTTTTCATCAAGAGCAGCTGTGTAGATATCGATATCTGGGTGAGCTTCTTGAAGAGCTTTAACACCTTCTGGAGCAGCTACTAGACAGATAAATTTGATATTAGCTGCACCGCGTTTTTTAAGAGAGTCAACTGCCAAGATTGCAGAACCACCAGTTGCAAGCATTGGGTCTACAACAAAGATTTGACGTTGATCGATATCTTCTGGTAATTTCACAAGATACTCAACTGGTTGCAAAGTTTCTTCGTCACGGTACATACCAATGTGACCAACTTTAGCCGCTGGAATAAGACTCAAGAAACCATCAACCATACCGATACCAGCACGTAGGATAGGAACAATTGCTAATTTTTTACCAGTCAATTGTTTTTGAGTTGTTTTTGTGATAGGTGTTTCAATTTCAACATCTTCCAAAGGAAGGTCGCGAGACACTTCATAACCCATAAGCATTGCGATTTCGTTAACCAATTCGCGGAAATCTTTAGTTGAAGTTGTTGTGCGACGTAAAATTGACAATTTGTGTTGGATTAGCGGGTGTGAGATAACTTGGAATTTTCCCATGATTGTACTCCTTTATACTGAATTTAGTTTAACCTTACCAATTATAGCAGAAAATAAGGAAATATGCTAAAAATTTATGACGAATGTCACATTTTTTATCCAAAATTGCCAAAAGTATCACAAAAAAGCAGGCGTCAGCTCGCTATTCTTATTTAGCAAAAACTTCAGCAATACGATTGCTAGCTTCCTTAATGGTTTCAAAAGGTGTTGCTGCATTCAAGCGTGCAAATGTCTTTCCTTCTTTACCAAAATGCGCCCCATCATTTAAGACTACTTTAGCTTCTTTTTGTAATTTTTTTCCAAGTTCAGGTTGCTTAATATCATAGGCAGAGAAATCTAACCAGACCAGGTATGTTCCTTCTGGCTTCATAACCTTGATTTTAGTGTGTTCTTCTAGGTAATCTATTAAATATTCCACATTTTTTTCAATCACTTTTTTTCAGTTCTTCTAACCAAGGTTTGCCATAGCTAAAAGCAGTTTCCGTGGTAATCATACCAATGGTTGGAACTTCGTGTTGGTTATTAGCCAACTGCACACGTTGAAATTTTCGACGAAGGTCTGGATTTTGGATAATAGCAAAGCTGTTTTTGGTACCAGCAATATTAAAAGTTTTTGTAGCTGAGGCCAAAATAATCGCAAAATCTTTGAAAGAGTCATCGACAGTATTGAAGGAATAATGCTTGTGACCAAAAAGTGCTAAATCTTGGTGAATCTCATCCGAAATTAAAATCACACCGTATTTGCGACAAATCTCACCAATCTTTTGCAATTCATCACTTGACCAGACTCGGCCACCAGGGTTGTGGGGGCTACAAAAAACATAAAGTTTAACTTGATTTTCTACGATGTCTTTTTCCAATTGGTCAAAATCAATCTCAAAATGCCCATTTTTAATCTGCAAAGAATTTTCAACTAATTTACGATCGTTAAGACGGATAGTTCTAGCAAAAGGATAATAGACAGGTGAGTTAATCAATACTGCATCACCTTTTTCAGTAAATGCCTGAATAGCTACCGAAATGGCAGGTACTACACCATCAATAAAAGAAATCTCTCCCTTTTTAATCTCATAGCCATGTTCCTTTTTCTCCCAATCAATAACAGCTTGGTAAAGAGAATCTTTAAAATAATTATAGCCAAAAATATGCTTTTGACCATAATCAATGATAGCTTGTTTGATTTCTGGAACTGGCAAGAAATCCATATCTGCCACCCATAACTGAAGCAAATCAGGATTATTTTCTGAACTCTGCCATTTGTAAGTAAATTGTTTCAAACGATTTGGTCTAGTTGTAAAATCATATTTTCCCATACTATCCCTCCAAGGCATTTTTTAAGTCATCAATCAAATCCTCAACATCTTCAATACCGATTGACAAGCGCAGCAAATCATTCGTCAAACCGTAAGATAAGCGAACATCTTCTGGTATATCAGCATGGGTTTGTGCTCTTGGATAAGTAATCAAGCTTTCCACACCACCAAGACTTTCTGCAAAGGTAATGATTTGAAGGTTATTGATGATGTGAGGAATTTTTTCTTCCTCAACTACTTTAAAAGAAATCATACCACCTTTTCCAGTATAAAGCACTTCTTTAACAGCTGGTGAGTTTTTCAAATACTTCACAATAGCATGAGCATTCTCAGTAGCTTTTTCCATGCGAAGTTTGAGCGTCTTAAGTCCTCGCATCAGCATGTAAGAATCAAAAGGAGATAGGGTTGGTCCTGTCGTATTAAGGTTATAAAAAATCTTATCATAAATGGCTTGGTCACTGGTAATCACCACACCAGCCAATACGTCATTATGCCCTGCTAAATATTTTGTCGCTGAATGCACCACGATATCCGCACCAAGAGCAATCGGATTTTGGTAAATCGGACTATAAAAGGTGTTGTCTACCACTAACTTAGCACCATTTGCATGAGCAACATCAGCAACTTTAGCGATATCAAATTCAATCATCAAGGGATTGGTTGGTGTTTCAAGATAAACAATATCTGTCTCTTCGGTGATTTCATCTAGAAGCTCCGCTTGAGTATTAGCATAAGAAAAAACAAAGCGTCCTTCTTTTTCTTTATCATTAAACCAGCGAAAAGAACCGCCATACAAATCACGCGCGGCAACCACTTTTGCTCCTACTGGAAAAATTTCAAGCGCTAAAACAATGGCACTCATACCTGATGATGTCGCTAAAGCATAATCAGCTTTTTCAATTGCTGCAAGGGTCTTTTCAAGGGTTGCACGGGTCGGATTTTTAGTTCTCGTGTAATCAAAGCCCGTTGATTTTCCAAACTCTGGGTGCTGATAGGTTGTTGAAAAATAAATCGGTGCTGCAAGAGCGCCCGTTGCTTCATCCGACTTAATACCAGTATGGGCTAAAATAGTAGCCAATCGACAGTCACTTTTCATAATAATTCCCCTTCTCATCTCAAAACATAGTTTTCTTTCAAAAATTTATAGACCTTATTCTAACATTTATTCACAAAAATGCATGCCTTTTTGCTATTCTAATTCCTAATAGTTAGCTATAAGAAAAAACTATATCTTATTAAATTAAAAACAGCCTACAGAACTCGATTCGCTTTTCTATTTTCGGGCTCATGAAAAACAGCCCGCTGGGCTGTTTTTTTATTCTAAATGGTAGTTTTTTACGTAGTGTTTTTGCTTTATTACCGATTAATTTATCAAGTAAATGTGTTGCTAAGGCTAGGAATCCATAGACAGCAACTCCAAATGTTCCCATAAGAACAAGATAAATCACACTACCAAGACGAGTGGTTGGACTTATGATAAAGTGAAGTCCAAATGTTCCTAGTGCAACAACAATTCCCATGATAGCCGTCAAAATGCAAACTAATAGGATGCCACGCCACAAGGCTTTACGATTAAACTGTGTTACGGCATGAATTTGATTGAACATCAAAATAATTGGAATCATCAATCCAATTGCTGTTGATAAAAGTGGTCCATATGCTTTGAATAAAAAGATAAATGGCACTTGTAAAACAATCTTAACTACCAAACCATAAGCAAAATAATTGATGGCTTTGCGATTTTCAAAAAGAGCTTGTAACATTGGTGCTAACAAACTATAAAGAGCTAAGAAAATAACTTGAATCAAAGCTACAACAAATAACCAAAGGGCATCATTATTTGGTGCACCATAGAAAAGAGTGTAAAGTGGCTGTGCCAAAATAATAGCTCCCATCATTGCTGGCAAAAGCACCATGCACAACATCTGCAAACTATTAATGACCAAATGCGCAGCAGCTTTTTTATCTTTATTAACAAAATTCTCTGTCAAAAGCGGAATCCCTGCACCACCGATAGCAGTCGCAAGCGAGATTAAAATCATTGTTACCTTGTTTGGATTACTTGATAAGTAAGCATACAAGATTTGTAATTCTTTCAAACTATGTGACGTGAAAAGTTTCATTGAGTTAATGAAAGACCATTGGTCAACCAATTGGAATAATTGGATGGCTGCACCCGTAATGATAAATGGGATAGCTTCTTTTACGGTTTCAATGATAATGGCATTAGCATCAATGTCAATTTCCTCAGTGTCCTTCGATAAAATAGCTTGAAGTTTTCCTTCCTTCCAAAGGAAGAAAATCAAAACCATGACGCTGGCAATCATTCCGATGAAAGCTGCAAAGGTTGATTGAATAACCGCTGAAACGTAATCTCCGGAACCAATTTTCATAATCATGAAGGCTGTCAATAACATCCAAATCACTCGGATGACTTGTTCAGCGATTTGCTCATGGCATATGGTTTTAAATTATTAAACCCTTGGAAGAAACCACGAAGCACACTCATTGATGGAAAAAGTAAAACTGCCCAAGACAGACTCTTCATGACGCGAATCAAATCGTCGCCACCACCACTCCAAGCAGCTTGAATTGGTGCTCCAAGATACATAATAGCAGCAAAAATAAAGCCGAGTACTAAGGTTAATTTTAAAATTTTAACGTAAGAGATAATAGCTTGTCTCTTCCTGACCAAGCGTATTATACTTAGACACTTGCTTAGCTATTGCCACGGGAATCCCTGCTGTTGAAATAAGTAGGAATACCGCATAAATATTGTAGCCCATTCCAAAAAGCGCATTGGCTTGTTCAGCATGAGTCCCCATCCAAGCATACCAAGGAATAATGTAGAAGGCACCCAAGAGACGACTGATGAAGTTTGAAGCTGTTAACCAAGCAGCTCCACGTACCATCTGCTGTTGCTGTGTCACGTTTGTTTTGTTTTCAGACATAGTATTCTTCCTAATTTTAAAAATAAGCGTTACATTTTATTATAAACTTTTGCTTGTGACTTGTAAAACATAGATATTAAGTCTAAAATAGAGTGTATGATTACACTTGAAAAAACCCTCGAAATTCTGAAAAAAGACCATAATTTCCGCGAAATCATCTTCCACAATCAATACAGTCTGACTTGGAAAGAAAATCCTAGCTTTTCAAAAATCAGTTTTGACAGTCGTGCTGTCGACAGTTCAACCCTTTTCTTTGCTAAAGGGGCAACTTTTAAAAAAGAATACCTTGAACAAGCTATACAAAAAGGTTTACCTTTTTATGTCAGCCAAGTTGATTACGAACTTGATATTCCTGCGATTATCGTAACAGATATCAAAAAAGCGATGAGCTTGATTGCCATGGAATTTTATGGTCATCCAGAAGAAAAATTAAAAATCATTGCTTTCACTGGTACAAAAGGGAAAACAACTGCGGCTTACTTTACATACAACATTTTGAAACAAAGCCACAAACCAGCTATGTTTTCAACAATGAACACAACACTTGATGGTAAGACATTCTTCAAATCAAAATTAACCACACCTGAAAGTCTCGACCTCTTCAAGATGATGGCAACTGCTGTTGATAATGGCATGACTCACCTCATCATGGAAGTGTCTAGCCAAGCTTACCTTGTCGATCGTGTCTACGGATTGACTTTTGATGTTGGAGCATTTCTTAATATCAGCCCAGACCACATTGGACCGATTGAGCATCCAACATTTGAAGATTATTTCTATCACAAACGTCTGTTGATGGCAAATAGCAAAGCTGTTGTTGTCAATGCTGGTATGGATCATTTTAAAGTTGTTGCTGAGCAAGTGGCTAATCTTCCACATGATTTTTATGGTAAGGATTCTGATAATACTATCGAAAATGGCAGAGCTTTTGATTTTGATGTGACTGGAAAACTAGATGGACACTATGACATCCAGCTCATTGGCTCATTTAACCAAGAAAATGCACTAGCTGCTGGTCTTGCTTGTCTTCGTTTAGGAACAAGCCCTGAAGACATCAAAAAAGGAATTGCTGAGACAAGCGTTCCAGGTCGTATGGAAGTCATTACCCAGGCAAATGGCGCTAAAGTTTTCGTTGACTACGCCCACAACGGTGATAGCCTTGAAAAATTATTATCTGTTGTTGAAGAACATCAAACTGGAAATCTTCACCTCATTCTCGGCGCTACCGGTAACAAAGGAGAAAGTCGTCGCGCTGATTTCGCTCGTGTGATTAATGCTCATCCAAATCTTCAAGTTATCTTAACTGCTGATGATCCTAACTACGAAGACCCTAAAGCTATTGCAGAGGAAATTGCCAGCCAAGTCAATCGACCACTTGAAATCGAAGTTGATCGTGAAAAAGCTATTGCAAAAGCCATGTCACTCACTCAAAAAGCTGATGATGCCGTTATCATTGCTGGCAAAGGAACTGACGCTTACCAAATCGTTAACGGTGAACGCACAGCTTATGCTGGTGATGTGAACATCGCTAAAAAACACCTTAACTAAAACGATTACAATTACTATTTAGAATAATTCTAATTAATTAGAATTATGTGTGGTTTTTATAAAAATATTTCGAAAAAAGGCTTTTCAGAGGCCTTTTTTCTTGTTACAATGAAAAAACAATTCTCAATTTTTTGAGAATTATAACCATATTCATTTTTTACGAGAAAGGAGGTCCACTATGTCAGAAATTCGTGCTGAACATATCACTATCGCTTATGATGATAAAACGGTTATTCAGAATTTATCAACCAAAATAACTGATGGAAAAATCACCACAATCATCGGTGCTAATGGCTGTGGCAAATCCACTTTGCTAAAAGCCCTGACACGGATTCAAGCAGTTAAAGCTGGGCAAATTTTAATTGACGGTAGAGCCATCACTGATTTGCCAACAAAAGAAATTGCAAAGCAGATTGCCCTGCTTCCACAAGTGCTTGAAGCTACCGAAGACATTACAGTTTATGAACTCGTGTCTTACGGACGTTTTCCTCACCAAAGTTATTTTGGACAGCTAAGCGATATTGACAAAGCTAAAATCAAGCGGGCAATGGAAATGACAAAAATCACTAACCTTGCTAATAAAAAATCGATGCCTTGTCCGGTGGACAACGCCAACGCGTTTGGATTGCCATGGCGCTAGCGCAAGACACCGATACGATTTTCCTTGATGAACCGACAACTTACCTAGATATGAATCATCAATTAGAGATTTTAGAATTACTGAAAAAGCTCAATCAAGAAACCAAGAAAACGATCATCATGGTTTTGCACGATTTGAATTTATCAGCGCGTTTTTCTGATGACTTAATTGCCATGAAAAACGGTGCCATTTGCTATCACGGTCAAGTTGAAGAGGTTATGACAACTGATATTTTAAGAGATATTTTTAGCATCGAGGCACAGATCGGTCAAGATCCGGTTCATAACTGTCCTATTTTGCTGACTTATCAGCTCACATAAATTTCAGGAGACCTTAGACATGAAAAAAATATTTGTCGTTTTAACAACATTTCTAGCAACGCTTATGTTGGTTGCTTGTCAAAACAACGCATCAACTTCAGATAATACTGAGCTATCAAGCATGCCTAAAATAACAGGATTTTCTTACCAAGGCGATATTCCTAAAAATCCTAAAAAAGTCGTTAACTTTGCCTACTCTTACACTGGCTACCTTCTTGAACTAGGTGTTAATGTGTCTAGTTACTCACTAGATTTAGAAAAAAATAGTCCTGCTTTTGGAAATGAATTAGCTGACGCGGTGAAATTAACCTCAGATGATACCGAAGCAGTCGCTGCGCAAGAGCCAGACCTTATCATTGCTTTTTCAACTGATGAACACCTCAAAGAATTAAAAGATATTGCGCCCGTCTTAGTCATTGAATATGGTAAGAGTGATTATCTTGAAATGATGACTAATCTTGGAAAAGTCTTTGGCAAAGAAGACAAAGCTCAGAAATGGCTTGATAGTTGGAAAACGAAAACGGCTAAAGCTAAAGAAGAACTCGCACCATACCTTGATGCCTCAACAAGCTTCACTGTTATGGATTTTTATGACAAAGCTATCTACCTCTATGGTAATAACTGGGGGCGCGGAGGTGAATTAATTTACGATTCACTTGGCTTTTCTGCTCCTGAAACTGTTAAAAAAGATGTCTTCTCAGCTGGTTGGTTTGGTATTTCACAAGAAGTACTTGCCGATTATGTAGGTGACTACCTTGTGCTTAATGTCAGCCAAGATACCAAAGACGCTGCTGCTTCCTTAAAAGAAAGTGATGTTTGGAAAAATATTCCAGCGGTTAAAAATCAAAAAATACTTGAAGTTGATGAAAATCTCTTCTACTTCTCTGACCCAATGTCACTTGATAAACAATTAAAAACTTTCACAGCAGCCATTAAAAAAGCTAACAGCTGGTGATTATGACTCCCTTCTCTGAAAACGGAAATCTCATGAAAGAAGCTAACTTTCTTATTCAGAAAAATAAGCTAAGTCAACTTTGGCTTGTTTTTTTCAGCATTGCAATACTTTTTATTCTGGGCTGTTATTTAAGCCTGCGTTTTGGGGCGGTTGCTTACACTAATCAGCAAGTCCTCAGTGTTTTAAGAGCACCGTTAACTGATTCAAGCCTCCAAGACGTCATTTTTGATTTGCGTTTACCAAGAATCTTTGCAGCAATATTAGTTGGGGCAGCTATGGCTCAAGCTGGTAGTATCATCCAAGGGGTGACAAGAAATCCTATCGCTGATCCTGGGCTTCTTGGAATTAATGCAGGAGCTGGGCTATCCTTGATTGCTGGTTATGCCATTTTTGGTAGCATGCACTACAGCATGACACTCTTTCTTTGTCTGATTGGTGCTAGTCTTTCAGCTTGCTTGATTTTTGGGATTAGTTACCATCCTCAAAAAGGTTATCAGCAAACCCGACTTATTTTAGCGGGAGCTATGATTTCGACCCTCTTTTCATCTTTAGGTCAAGCTTTCAGCTTATATTTTGATTTGTCTAAAGCTGTAATTGGCTGGCAAGCTGGTGGACTCGCTCAGACCAATTGGAAAATGCTGGCTATCATTGCTCCTTTTATCCTAGTCGGTCTTGTCTTAGCGCAACTAATGGCTCATCAATTGACCATTCTCTATCTTGATGAAACCGTCGCTAAAGCTTTGGGGCAAAAAACGCTGGCTACTACTATTGGCCTGCTTAGTATTGTTCTTATTTTATCAGCTGCTGCTGTTGCTTTGGTGGGAAGTCTTGCATTTCTTGGTTTGATTATTCCTCATTTTATAAAACTCTTTGTCGCTAAAGATTATCGTATTATTCTTCCACTTACGGCATTTGCTGGCGCGACTTTCATGGTTTGGGTTGATTTGCTTAGTCGAATCATCAATCCTCCAGCCGAAACACCTCTTAGCGCCATTATCAGTATCGTTGGACTTCCTTGCTTTCTTTGGTTGGTCAGAAAGGGGAAAAATCTATGATCTCTAAAACAAAACGGACAAGTCAATTACTTCTCCTTCTTCTTAGTTCGCTAATTATTTTCCTGCTTTCTTTATCCATTGGCTACGCTAATACCTCCTTTATTAAAGTCCTTCAAGTCTTTTTGGGACAAGCTGATACCACAATGTCTTTGATTGTTTTCAAAATCAGGCTTCCTCGTATCCTAGCTTGTATGCTTGGTGGGGCTTCTCTTGCCATGTCAGGAGTCTTGTTGCAAACTCTAACTAAAAATCCTCTAGCCGATTCTGGTATCTTAGGAATTAATGCGGGAGCTGGCTTAATTATTGCTGTCATGGTAGGGCTACTAGATATCACTAACCTTGCCGTCCTGACGTTAATGCCTTTCTTTGTCATGCTTGGAAGTTTCTTAACAATTAGTATTGTCTACGCCGTTTCTCACCGTAAAAATCAACCGATTCAACCAACACGCTTAATCATCTCAGGTGTGGGAATATCAAGTTTACTTTCTGGTGTGATGGTTTCTGTTATTGCCAATCTTGATATCGGAAAAACCGATTATGTTGTCTCATGGTTAAGTGGCAAAGTAAGTGGCGGAAACTGGCAATTGCTGGCTATCATGGTACCTCTTCTAGGGATTATTTGGGGAATGACTATATGGCGCAGCTACCGCCTAAACATGATGATGTTTAGCCAAGAAACGAGCATCGCTCTCGGTCTTAACCTAAAGAAAGAACGACTTTGGGTTCTTACACTCTCTACATTTTTAGCCGCATTTAGCGTTCTGCTGGTGGGGAACATTACTTTTGTCGGCTTGCTTTCTGGTCACATCACGCGCCGCTTATTTGGAAATGACCACCGAATCGTCCTACCTGCTAGCATGCTGATTGGTATGATTTTAATGCTAATTGCAGATACTATCGGCAGAAGCCTACTTGTCGGGACAGGTATTCCAACAGGACTGATCATTTCAGTTATCGGAGCCCCTTATTTCCTTTATCTCATGATAAAAACAGCAACATAAAAATCTGGGATACCCCAGATTTTTTAATTTATTTACTTGTAAAAATTAGTGTCTCTTTATCAAATATCATGTTCAATTGGTATTTGCCTTGGTCATTTTTGCAAATGTAATTCAATTTTTCCAAAGCTTCCACAAAAATATCTGGTCGCTTTTGAGCGACTTCATCTTTTCTTGCAAATTTCAATAGAAAAGTTGTCATGTATTTCAAAGCGTATTGCGGATTAACATCTCCAAGCAAATCAAACAGAACTTCTTGTGCTTTTGACATTGGCAAATTCTCAGCTAGTTTGAAAAAGTAGTTAGCAAGTGTCAATTCATCACGAGCAATACTTGTCTTTTCAACGAGTACCAAATCATTAGTCTCATTTTCCAAACGTGTCTCAAAAGTGATTGCCATCAAGTTAGTGTAAACCAGACTCTCATCATCCACAAAAATCTGACTATCTAAGTCAATATTTTCTAGAGATTCAAGCAAGTCAAAACCAATCGTATAGCGCTTATTGTCACGGATAATGTACCCTGATTGGACATATTCTTCAATCAAACGGTCAATCTTTGAGACGTCTTGAAACTGTGCTTTGATTTGACGCAAAGTTACATCATCAGTTTGATAAAGAAAATTAACCAAATCCTTGAAAAAATCTTGTCGTGTTAATTTATCTGGATTAAAAATTTTAATCATGTAATTCTCCTAAATATTGTAAAAACGCTGAATTGGCTAGCTGGCTGGGATTGGTGCCTGGTTGGTTCAAAGGCACAGCAAGACCAAGTTTGTCATAGTAGTCCTGCCAAAACTCAGAAATTTCCTGCTCATCATCGCCAAATTTCATAGGAACAGTTTCAAAAATCGGTAAGATTTCTGTAATATACTCTGAACAATAATAACAATCATTATCAGGATAAAAACTATCATTATAAGGTCTACCAAGAAGATTCTTTGCAGCTGCCAGAACTTGGTCTGGATCTATTTTTGGATAACGGTAAACCGAAACAAGCTGCTCATGTGTATCCAAAAATTCTCTCAAACTTTGTCTAACAACGCCTTGATTTCTCGTTGCATGATAAATCATCTGCTCAAAAAAGATACCAACGTGACTATACTGTCCCGTCGAATCCTTTATGGCTTGTGACATTTCTGAGACATCATACATAAAAATTAAGTCTCCAGCCTGCAATTCACGTAGTTTCATATGTTAATTGTAACAAAAAACATAAGCGACTGCTAGAAGAAGACAATCTTAAAATGCTAATCAATTGTAGCTAAGATTTATCGTATGCTATAATGCCAGTATGAAACTATTAATCCCTAACGCCAAAGAATTAAATACCAATCAAGATGCCTTTTCTTATCAGGAACTTTCTCAAAAGCCCCAAACGATACTTGATATTTTGACGGATTTTTCTGTTAAAGATTTGACAAACTTTTATAAAATCAATTCTAGCAAAGCTGACCAAGAGTGGCTGCGCTGGCACCGCTTATCAGACAAAGAAACAAAAAGCTACCCTGCTTGGCTCTTATATGATGGGCTGATGTATCGCTATATGAATCGTCAGCAAGTCAGCCAAGCTGAACAAGACTACCTCGATGAGCACCTTCGTATCGCAACAGCTTTTTACGGTCTAATCAAACCGACAGAGCTGATTGCACCACACCGACTTGATTTTCAAGACAATCTCAGAATCAAGAATACCTCATTAAAACAATTCTGGCGAGAAGATTACGATAAGCAAGTTCAAAAAGATGACCTTATCATCTCACTTCTATCATCAGAATTCGAGCAAGTCTTTTCACCAGATATCCGTAAACGCATGATTAAAATCATCTTTATGGAAAATCGAGCTGGTAAACTTAAAATCCATTCAACTATTTCTAAAAAAGGAACGTGGTCGCCTAGTCTCACTCATGGCTGAAAAACAAATTGAAACACTTGAGGACATAAAGACATTAGCTTTCGACGGATTCTCATTTTCATTAGAGCATTCAGATGACAAGACAATCACCTTTATCCGAGATGGAGAATAAAAAAGCAAACAAGAAAACTTGTTTGCTTTTTGTTTTGCTATTTTCTATAATAATACGCTTCTGCAGGAAAATCAGTAAATTGTTGTCCTGCAACCAACCTTGGTTGGGAAGAATCCGAATGATCTTCTTTGGGATTTTTGACACCAGTAGGGTAAACTTCAATAGCAAATCCACCGGGTGCACCGTTAGCTGCACCACATGCTAAGGTAACTGTTCCATAAGAACTTTCTCGTGGCGAACTAATATTCATTCCTTCAAGCATTCCTTCATCACTAAATTCAAAAGTTTGCCCTCTACCATTTTCCCATGTTCCTGCTAATGATTCATAATTTCCACTAAGTATCTGATTAACATCTAAATCATCAGAATTTGCTTGTTCAGATACTAATGGTTGCCAATCAAGTACACTAAAATTAAATGTCTCTTTATTTTTTACATCAAAGTAATCCGTTAATTCCACATCTTTACCAATTGGTACAGTAGCACTTTTTATAGTATCAATACCACTATTATCTGCTCTCAATTGATACTGGGTATCTTCCATTTCTGTTCCTGTTGATGTCCACTTAGCAGTAATAATCGTTCCATCTGTGTAAATATTTGCAGCTTCTCGATAACCACCACTTGATGCAACATAACTTTGTGCCAAATAGTCAGCTACTCCGTTATTATCATAATAAAGAGCCGCAAATTCAACTGTTCCCGTAGACTCCCAGTACCGTCCAGAAAATAGTTCATCCTGACCATTCCCATCGATATCATAATAAGCGTAATGCGTCGCTGGAGTGTCACTTGTATCATTTCTAAGTTTTTCTAAAACGATATCATAAATACTATTATCACTAGCTTCTTTTTTATCAGATGCCGAAGTAGATGAAGATGAGCCAGTATACCAATTTCCTGATACTTTCTGATTACTATTTTTCTTAGAACATGCACCTAAAACTAATAAAGTAATAACAATTAATAGAATTCTCTTTTTCATTTACAATTTCCTTCCATGTTATTGACGATAATAATAGTAATCATTAGATGAATGATAAACACCATTCTGTGTTGGTACAATTCGGGGTTTAGAAATATCAGACTTATCTCCCGATGGTTTCAAACCCAACTTTAAATAACGCCAATAAACCACCAGTGAAACCAATTCCCCATTCCTATATAAGGAATGCCATCATTTTCATATCTAAAGGCACCTTGCAAACTTTCTTCACCTGTGTTCCCACTTACTGT
>ENA-OQIG01000248-OQIG01000248.1-human-gut-metagenome-genome-assembly--contig:-NODE-248-length-32062-cov-3.760795_pt1 | contig 32062 bp, 42 predicted proteins | sample MGYA00242576_ERZ504741 | MGnify/ENA primary metagenome ERZ504741 (study PRJEB26092, sample SAMD00036436) | human gut metagenome | host: Homo sapiens | study: EMG produced TPA metagenomics assembly of... | reverse complement strand
AATATCATCAGTATACAACAAAATATAAGCAATCGTATATTATCAATATATTGATAATAATATAGACTGGATCAGGAACGTACATTTTCTATATCCGCAAAGGATCTGTATCCAGCACACCGATGCCTTTACGGATCACCTGCTCGGTCAGTCGTGCCAGTTGCTGCGGTGTCTCTTTCATGCCTGTCTTTAACCAGTACTGCACCAGTCCTACACAGCCGGATACGATGAAAGAGAAGTAGGCATCAAAAATAGCTGGATTTCCGGCGCGGAATACTTCCATCCAGTCGTGAAGACATTTATCACGAATCAGCTGTTTTAAGCGGTTCAGAAAGTTTAAATCACCGTTTTCACCTAATAATATTTCTACCAGGTCTGCATTGTCATAGGCCAGTGTGTAAATTTCTACGAAAATACCGTAAGGATGCTTCTTCAGATCTTCTGCATCATGTTTCATGACCAGTTGATTAAAATCGTCTAAAAGCTCGCTTTCTGTTTTTTCCAGAAGATCAAATACATCTTTATAATGAAGATAAAAAGTTCCTCTGTTCAGATCGGCCAGCTCGGTCAGCTCCCGGACAGTAATATCCTGCACTTTTTTCTGTTTTAATAAAGTAACAAGACATTCCCGCAGCTGCTTTCTGGTACGCCGTACCCGTCGATCTACTGCTTCTGTACTCATGATAAGAAATTCCCCCTTTTTGTATGTGATGTTCTCTCGGATTTGTTTACAGTATTTTAATATTTTGTTTATGAACATATACTACAATGTTGTCGATTAATAAACAAAAGAATTAAAATTAATCATTGTTGTTTTCACCATTAGTTAGTATAATCCATTATAGTTAATAAATGAACAAATGTCAATTAACAAATATAGAGTTCAATAATGGAAAACAGAGGTTTTAAAGACAGCAGGAGATGAGAGGATGAAAGGCAGAAGCAGGTTATATCCTATTTCTATAATTATGATGGCCGCTTTTCTGGCAGCGGGACCGGCAAAAGCAGTGTATGCAGTAGAGCCAAATGGCAGCTGGGTAAATCTTGACGGGAACTGGTACTGGAAGAAAACAGATGGTACGGCATACATTGGCTGGCTCTACACCGGCGGCCGCTTCTACTATATGAAGGAAGACGGGACCATGGCCACGGATGGGAAAAGGTGGGAGATGAATGGTATTACTTCCACGAAGACGGGGGAATGAACGAAGGACAGCTGGTTTTAGATAATGCTGTGTATGAATTTGAAAGTTCAGGCGCTTTGAAAACAGCAAAGTGGCTGGAAAATACAGGCGGCGGCGCTTACAATGCAGGCTGCTATGATGATGTGGCTCAGGATCTGTTTGGTCAGTTAGGGGATGAAAAGAAAGAACAGTATTTTGACGCATATCCAGACAGAGAACGGGAGTACGATGGTGATAACCACACCAGCTATGACCGGTACGCAGGTTTTATCATGGATATGAAGTTAAATAAAATTGCACAAAGCCGTCTGGAGGCAGCTATGGAAAAAGGGTATGCAGACGGACGGGTCACAGGAGAAGGAACCATAGAAGACACACTGGCATCCATTCCTTACCGCAAAAATGCTTCTTGCCTGGAGGTATATGTGCGGGACTGCGAGGATACGGATGAGGCATATGACAAGATAATGAATGTAACGGGACGTAAATATACATCAAAGTCGGACAGAAAATACACATTACAATATTATCGATATATGGGTATGGCCCATGAGGAAAAGAACGGACACCACTGGTTTATGGTTCTTTTTATGCGTTAAATAACACATATCTATGTGAGGAGTTAGGATCATGGAAAAGAAATTCAAGTTAGGACCCTTAAAGAAGCGTGAGAAAAAGGAAAAAGCTTCCGGTGAAAAGCCGTCCATTAAGCTGGCCCGGTTTATTATTGAAAAACAGAACTGGATCGTATCAGTTTTTATTGCAGCCTGCATATTCTGTGCAGTTGCCATGCTATTTGTGGAAGTTAATTACGATCTGACGGAATATCTTCCGGATACCGCACAGTCAGGTATCGGTTTAAATAAGATGGAAGATGAGTTTGGCTATCCCGGAACAGCCCGTATTATGCTAAAGGATGTGACGCTATACGAAGCCAAGCAATACAAAGATAAAATGGAAGATGTAGACGGTGTGGATCAGATCCTCTGGTGTGACAGCACCGTAAATATCTACTCAGGTGAAGATTTTATCCATCAGGAAGACATTGAAGATTATTACAAAGATGGCTACGCAGTCATGGATGTAACTTTTAAAGAGGGGAATACAGCAAAAAGCACTTCCCAAGCCATTGATGAGTTAAAAGCCATCACAGGAGATAAAGGCTGTTTTACAGGAATGGCAGTACAGAACAAATCTCTGCAGGAGAACCTGGCAAGTGAGATGCAGCTGATCTTAACAGTAGCAGTTATCATGATCTTTACCATCTTATGTATCACAACCACTGCCTGGTCAGAGCCGTTTCTGTTCTTACTGGTCATGGGTGTGGCCATTCTGTTAAACCGTGGTACCAACATTTTTATAGGAAGAGTTTCCTTCCTGACCAACAACGTGGCAATGGTGCTCCAGTTGGCAACTTCCATGGACTACTCCATTTTCCTGTTAGATGCATTTACCAGAGAAAAGAAAAAAGGCTTTCTGATGAAGAAGCCATGGTAGATGCGGTAGATGCGGCCATTAATTCTATTTTCGCCAGCAGCCTTACTACTATAGCAGGTTTCGTGGCCCTGATGTTCATGAAATTCAGTATTGGTTTTGATATGGGTCTGGTACTGGCAAAAGGAATTGTATTCAGTCTTTTAACAGTTGTACTTTTCATGCCGGCCATGATCTTCCGCTTTGCGAAATGGAATGAAAAGACGGCACATCGTCCGTTCCTGCCGGATTTCCATAAAATGGGAAGAGGCATTTACAAGATCCGTAATATTGCACTGGTGATCATGATCTGGTAGTTCCTTTTGCTTATACTGCCCAGGGAATGAACAGTTTCTTATTCGGAAACAGTGCAGTAGGTGTCAGCGAAGGAACCCAGGTCTATGCAGATGAGCAGGCCATTAATGAGAAATTTGGCCGCAGCAATATGCTGGTTGCCATTTATCCAAATACATCAGCTATTACAGAAAAGGCAATGTCTGATGAGATCGAAGATCTGGAATATGTAAAAAGCGTAACATCCATGGCAAATACACTGCCGGAAGGTGTACCGGAAGATTTCCTTCCCTATTCCATTACCAGCCAGCTGCATACAGATACCACAAGCCGTATGCTGATCTACATAAGGACCAAGTCAGAAAGTGACAAGGCTTTTGAGTATACCAATGATATCCGTGATATTGTGAAGAAATATTACCCGGAAGACTCTTATGTGGCAGGTGAAACTCCTTCTACGCAAGATATTAAGACTACGATCACAGCGGATAATGCAAGAGTTAATGTGCTGTCCCTGATCAGTGTATTTGTGGTAGTCATGTTCAGTTTCCAGTCTGTACTGGTGCCCATCATTGTTATGATCCCTATTGAGGCAGCTATTTATATCAATATGGCGGTGCCTTATCTGGTTGGTGAGACGCTGGTTTATATGGGCTATATTATCGTAAGCAGTATCCAGCTGGGGGCTACAGTAGACTATTCGATCCTGCTTACTAATAACTATATGGCCTGCAGAAAGACCATGAAGAAGAAGGAAGCTGTGGTGGAGGCACTGGCCATGTCCTGTTCCTCAGTATTTACTTCGGGAACTATCCTGATACTGGCAGGTTACATTGTATATATGATCTCCAGTACGGCGGCTATAGGCGGACTGGGACATCTGATCGGAAGAGGTGCATTGTTTAGCGTGTGTCTGGTACTTACCATTTTGCCGGCACTGCTAGTCCTCTGTGACGGTATAATCACAAGTAATGAAATGGACCGCTTTAAGAAGTATTTAAAACGAAGGCATGAAAAGAGGAAAGCCTTAGTAAAATCCGGAATTGGGGCAGTTAAGAAAAAAGCGTCAGCAGCCCTGGCAAGAAGAGGCAGTCAGACAGCGGAGGTAGATGGAAATGAGATTTAGAAAAAGAGTGACAGCTTCTGTTTTAACGGCAGCATTGCTTTGCACATCAGCAGGCAGCGTTCCTGTATATGGCGCACCGGCAGGTGCAGATATAGATGAGACCATGTATGTGAACCTGGATTACTACGGAAAAACAACAAAGGTAAACGTAGTAAAAGGGGTAAATTTAAATGGCCTTGGTGAGATCACTGATTATGGAAATTACATCAATGTAGAAAATATGAGTACCAGTGATGCTCCGGTTTTAGGAGATGGAAGTGTAACCTGGAACCTGCCGGAAGGTCAGAAGGGCCGTTTCTATTATAAGTGTACCATGGACAATGAACAGGTGGTACTTCCATGGGATTTTGATGTGTCCTATAAGTTAAACGGTGTTCCAACAGATGGTGACAAACTGGCAGGTGCAAACGGCCTGATCGAGATCAATGTGAAGGCTACGCCAAATGATAATGCTGATCTGTATTACCGTAACAACATGATGTTAATGGTGACAGTTCCTGTAGATATGTCTAAATGCTACAGTGTAGACGCAGATGGCGCCCAGATCCAGAGCCTTGGATCCACAACAGCAGCTGTATTTTCCGCCCTTCCGGGGGAAGAAGGAGATTATACTGTCCGTATTGGTACAGACAGTTTTGAAACTACCGGTGTGATCATGGCAATGGCACCTGGCACTATTGATGACCTGAACCATATTAAGGACCTGAAAGAAGCAAAGGATACATGGAAAGACGCAGGAGATGCTTTATATGACAGTCTGGAGCAGATGGCTAAATCAGTGGAGTCCATGCGTGACGGCATCAACCAGGTACAGTCCGGTGTTTCTTCTGCTGAAAGCGCAAGACAGAAATGGAGTGCCAATAAAGACAGTATTTTAGCTGGAAATGATCAGACTCTGGAGTCACTGACAGCGCTGTCACAGCAGCTGGAAACTCTGGTCCCACATTTGCAGACTGCTAAGGATGCGGCAGAGACCGTGCATAACAGCATGGGTGATATTGTAAATACCATGGGAGATATGCAGGAACCTCTGCGCAAGATGTATAACCGTCTGCGCAATATCAGCACCACTTCCCAGTCTTTAGGGGAACAGTTAAATGATGTAAGAGAAGATATGGCATGGCTGATCCAGAACAATGCCCAGTTCCAGGTACAGACCACTACTATTTTGGAGGCGCTTCCGGGACTGATCGAAGACCTTCAGGACTATGATGCAGAAGCACTGGATCTGTATGACGAAGCTCTGAATGATACAAGAAGTACAGTGGATGATCAGGATGCCGGTACAAAGACAGGCAGCAGCGCAGATGCAGCAAAAGAAGATAAGAGCAGCGAAGCTGTTTCTGATGCCACAGATAATGTTTCTGATACAGGGGAAAATACAGCAGAGGCAAATAGCAGTTCGGATACAGCAGATGTTGCAGGTGGTTCAGATGCCACAGACACAACAGATGATACAGACAGCGCAGATGCAGCAGATACCAGTGATACACAGACACTCAGCCGGGCGCATATTGAAAAACATGATGTGCCTCTGGTAGCAGCTTCATCCAGTGTGGATCTTGTGACCCTTTATCAGATGTTAACAAAGATCGATAAGGACAGCCGTGAATTTACTCAGGTTGCATCCAATCTGATGGATAATGTAGGAGATGCAGCAGAATATGGTGCAGATCTGACAGACAGCATGGACATGATGATCGAAGATCTGACAGCTCTTCATGACTCCCTGGATATGTATTATCCGGATCTGCAGGCATCCTTAGATGACCTTTCTGAGCTGGTAGACCGCACCACAGATGCCATGAACAAAGGTGTCAGCACTATGACCATTGTGCAGAACACATTAAAGGCAACCAGCGGTGATATGGATGAGGCAGCAAAGAACAGTTTAAGAGGCAGTATGGAACTGCTTGATAAGAGCCTCAGCATCTTAGACAGTACTACAGGTGTGAGAACAGCAGGCCGTACCATGAAAGATGTTATGGATGAGCAGCTGGATAAATTCGACACCGATAACCGCTTCCTGTTCATTGATCCGTCAGAAGATAAGGTTTCCTTTACTTCTGATAAGAACCCGGCCCCTAAGACCTTACAGGTAGTCCTTCGTACAGATGAGATCAGTCTGGATGATGAAAACCATAAGGAAACCGATGCAGAAACAGAGAAGCAAATGAAGGCCCGTTAAAGAGAATGTGGAATGTTCTGGTACAGATGTGGCAGGCCATCATCTCTATTTTCAAGAACAGATAGTTTAAAAACAGATAGTCACAGCCCCATGTTTCTGGTATGATAGAAATAAGGGTTGGAAAAAATACAGACCCTCGGTATGTGAAATGGCATGCCGGGGGCCTTGTGCTGAAATTCTGTCCGTGGGCAGATTACATAGCTGTATAGTGGGAGGAAAACATGGAACCGGCAGGAAAGCAGGAAAAAACGAAATACAAACTGGCAGCATCCATGAAAGAATGCATGAAGCAGATGCCGGTGGATAAGATAACTGTAAAAAATATTGTGGAAGGCTGCGGCGTTGCAAGACAGACCTTTTACCGGAATTTTTTAGATAAATATGACCTGATCAACTGGTATTTTGACAAACTGGTGCTCCAGTCCTTTGAGCAGATCGGCATGGGACATACAGTAGGAGAAAGCCTGACACAGAAATTTGAATTTATCGTCAATGAAAAAGTGTTCTTTACAGAGGCATTTCGCAGTGACGACCGCAACTCCTTAAAAGAACATGATTTTGAACTGATCTTACAGTTTTATCAGGATCTGATCGGACGAAAGACCAGCAGACCCTTGGGAGAAGATCTGCAGTTCCTTTTGGAAATGTATTGCAGGGGTTCTGTGTATATGACAGTAAAATGGGTCCTTACAGGAATGAAAGACTCACCGGCGAAAATGTCAAAGAAGCTGGTGGAAGCTATGCCTCCAAGACTGGCTGCTGTATTTGATGAGCTGAAACTGCTGTAAAAACGGAAAACTTTGTTATATATAACACAAAACGATAATATCGATATACGGATAATATAAGAATGTATACGTGATCATTTATGTGTGATTTTTATAATAAAACTTATATAAAACAAAAAATATTCTCAAAAAGTGACAGACAAGTAAGTTTGTCACTTTTATTTTTGTTAAAGTGTTGTTATAATATTAACGAAACAAAGGAAAACAACATGAAATACAAAACTGCTCAGGATCTTGTATCCAGAGAGTATATTTTCATAAAAAAGGAGAATGTATCATGGCAAACAGAATCGTATTAAATGAAACTTCTTATCATGGCGCAGGCGCTATCGCTGAGATCGCTAACGAAGCAAAAACAAGAGCTTTCAAGAAGGCTTTCGTATGTTCAGATCCAGATCTGATCAAATTTGGCGTAACAAAGAAAGTGACTGATGTACTGGACAATGCAGGTCTTGCTTATGAGATCTACTCCAATATTAAACCAAACCCAACCATCGAAAACGTACAGACCGGTGTAGCAGCATTTAAGAAATCCGGTGCTGATTATCTGATCGCAATCGGCGGTGGTTCTTCTATGGATACAGCAAAGGCAATCGGCATCATCATTGCTAACCCAGAATTTGAAGATGTAAGAAGCCTGGAAGGCGTAGCTCCAACCAAGAAGCCATCTATCCCGATCATCGCAGTTCCAACTACAGCAGGAACCGCAGCAGAAGTTACTATCAACTACGTTATCACTGACGTAGAAAAGAAACGTAAATTCGTTTGTGTAGATACACACGATATCCCTGTAATCGCAGTTGTTGACCCGGATATGATGTCCTCTATGCCAAAGGGACTGACCGCATCTACCGGTATGGACGCTTTAACACATGCAATCGAAGGATACATCACCAAGGGCGCATGGGAGATGACCGATATGTTCCACTTAAAGGCAATCGAGCTGATCTCCAAGAACTTAAGAGGCGCTTGCGAGAATACAAAAGAAGGCCGTGAAGGAATGGCTTTAGGACAGTACATCGCAGGTATGGGCTTCTCCAACGTAGGTTTAGGAATTGTTCATTCCATGGCACATGCTTTAGGTGCTGTTTATGATACTCCTCATGGTGTTGCAAATGCAATCCTGCTTCCAACTGTTATGGAATACAACGCACCATGCACAGGAACCAAGTACAAAGATATCGCTATCGCAATGGGCGTTGAAGCGTAGAGAATATGAGCCAGGAAGAATACCGCAAGGCAGCTGTAGATGCAGTTAAGAAGCTGTCCGCTGATGTTGGTATCCCAGCTGACTTAAAGGCTATCGTTAAGGCAGAAGATGTAGACTTCCTTGCACAGTCCGCAATGGATGATGCGTGCCGTCCAGGCAATCCAAAGGATCCGACCTTTGAGGATATTAAGAACTTATATCTGTCTCTGATGTAAGGGCAGAAGAGAAAAACAAGCGACCGTCCCGTTTTCGGGGCGGTCATTTGTTTTTCTTCTGCCCTTAACGAATGGCCCGCCTGCGCCAGCAGGCAGTGGAGCGCGTCAGCGCGTGACTGTGAGTGGACCATATGCACCCCACCGCCCTGCTCGGGGCGGTCTTTTTTTTGCTTCAAAACTGTTAAAATATATTATCGATATATGGATAATATAGCGTAATTTTACAAACAATTTACCTGAACTTTACATAACCGTCCAACAATCCGTATTGACGACTGAGAAAATATCCCGTATAATGAGCAAGTGTAAACTCAAAGTAAAAATCAAGTAAAGAACAGGAAAAACATATATTATCAATATATAGATAATGTAAAAATACCCTGTTCATTAGGAAAAAGGAGTAAAAAATGGGAGTTGAATTGCTTTTGGGCCTTCTGGGAGGTCTGGCGCTGTTCCTGTATGGAATGCAGATGATGAGCAACAATCTGGAAGCAGCTGCCGGAAACAAGATGAAGCAGATCCTGGAAAAGCTGACCACCAACGCTTTATGGGAATCCTGGTAGGCGCAGGCATCACAGCACTGATCCAGTCATCTTCAGCTACAACGGTTATGACCGTAGGCTTTGTAAACTCAGGTCTTATGTCACTTAACCAGGCTGTATGGATCATTATGGGTGCTAATATCGGTACCACCATTACCGGACAGCTGATCGCATTAGACGTAGGCGCTTTAGCACCGCTGATCGCATTTATCGGTGTTGTACTGGTGGTTTTTGTAAAGAATAAAAAGTTGCAGCACATCGGCGGCATTGTTGCCGGAGTAGGCGTTATCTTCATCGGTATGGGAATGATGAGCGATGCAATGCTTCCTCTTCGTGATGAACCGGAATTTATCCAGCTGATGACCAGCTTTAAAAACCCGCTGTTAGGTGTTATGGCAGGTGCGCTGTTTACTGCAGTGATCCAGTCTTCCGCAGCTTCTATCGGCATCTTACAGGCACTGGCTGTAAGCGGCGTGATAGGCCTTCACAGCGCTGTGTTCGTACTGTTCGGTCAGAATATCGGTACTTGTATCACTGCTGTTCTGGCTTCTGTGGGAACCAACAGAAATGCAAAACGTACTACAGCCATCCATCTGATGTTCAACGTAGTCGGTACAGTTATCTTTGTGGTACTGTGTATGGTAACACCATTCGTAGACTGGATGATTACCACTAACCCGGCAAATCCTGCTGCACAGATCGCAAATGTGCATACCATCTTTAATATTGCCACAACTGTAATATTATTCCCATTTGGGCCGATGTTAGTAAATATTGCAAAGAAGATCCTTCCGGATACCCAGGTAAAGCATGTGATGGATGCAGACCAGTGGTTTGAAGGCCTGATGGCTTCCAAGCATCATCTGGGTGTTTCTACCATTGCCATCAGCCAGATCCATGAAGAAATCCGGGATATGCTGGCTATAGCTGCTTCCAATGTTTCTGACAGCTTTAAGGCCATGGAACAGGGACCGGGTGAAAATGGTATCCAGGAGATCGCAGACAGAGAAGAGGAGATCGATCTTTCCAATGTACGTCTGTCAAAGAAGATTTCCAAGGTTCTTGTTTTAGACCAGACACCTCAGGATATTGAAGCATTAAATAAGATGTACAGTATTTTAGGAAATATCGAGCGAATTGGCGATCATGCAATGAACCTGGCAGAATATGCCCAGACCATTCAGGAAAAGAACCTGAAACTTCTCTGATTATGCAAAAAATGAATTTAAAGTCATGGACGAAAGCTGTGCATTAGGTATGGAGCTTCTGAGAAAGGCAGCAGCCGGAGACAGTGACTTTACCCTGGAGAAGATCCAGGCGATCGAGCAGAAGATCGATGATATCACCGACAACTTCCGTCAGAACCAGATCGACCGTATGCGCGAAGGCCACTGTAATGTAGAGTCCTCTATCCTGTATTCTGAAATGCTTACAGATTATGAGCGTATTGGTGACCATATGTTAAACATTGGTGAAGCATATGATGCAATCCAGTGGAACAGTGATAAAGCGGCTGCTCTTGCAGAAGAATAAACGTATCCAATAAAGAAAAATAATAACAAATATCCCAAGCTGTATTTACTGAACAACCGGTAGATGCAGCTTAATTTATATGCAAACTGGACTGGTTAAAAATATGATAATTGGCTATTATAAAAAGTCCACATATACGTTATACTCTAGTCAATCCAAAACGTTTCGGGCAATCAATAAAATATTTCAAAAATATATCAGATAAGACCAGGAGGTTTGAAAGATGAATACAAATACAGAGAGATACGAATTAAATAAGCAGCTGGCACAGATGCTAAAGGGCGGCGTGATCATGGACGTTACCACACCGGAGCAGGCAAAGATCGCAGAAGAAGCAGGCGCATGTGCGGTTATGGCTTTAGAGCGTATTCCTGCAGATATCCGCGCAGCAGGCGGCGTATCCCGTATGAGTGACCCGAAGATGATCAAGGGCATTCAGGAGGCAGTTTCCATTCCGGTTATGGCAAAATGCCGTATCGGACATTTTGTAGAGGCACAGATTTTAGAAGCCATTGAGATCGACTACATTGATGAAAGTGAAGTATTATCCCCTGCAGATGATGTATTCCATATTGATAAGAGAAAATTCAAAGTTCCGTTTGTATGCGGCGCAAAGGACTTAGGAGAAGCATTAAGAAGAATTAATGAAGGCGCTTCCATGATCCGTACAAAGGGCGAACCTGGAACCGGTGATGTTGTCCAGGCAGTACGTCATATGCGCATGATGAACCAGGAGATCGCAAAGATCGTATCCATGAGAGAAGATGAACTGTTTGAAGAGGCAAAAGTATTAAGAGTGCCTTATGACCTGGTAGAATATGTACATAAAAACGGCCGTCTTCCAGTTGTAAACTTTGCAGCAGGCGGTGTTGCAACACCTGCAGACGCAGCTCTTATGATGCAGTTAGGAGCAGAAGGCGTATTCGTAGGTTCCGGTATCTTTAAATCAGGAGATCCAAAGAAGCGTGCAGCAGCCATTGTAAAGGCAGTTACCAATTATACAGACCAGAAGATGTTAGCAGAGCTTTCTGAGGACTTAGGAGAAGCCATGGTAGGCATCAATGAGCAGGAGATCAAGCTTTTAATGGCAGAAAGAGGAAAATAAGATGAAGATAGCCGTTTTAGCAGTTCAGGGCGCTTTCATTGAGCATGAGAAAAAGCTTGAAAAGCTGGGAGCCCAGTGTATCGAACTGCGAAAAAAAGAAAACCTGGAAGAGGATTTTGACGGTCTGGTACTTCCCGGCGGTGAGAGTACGGTTCAGGGAAAGCTGTTAAAAGAACTTGGCATGTTTGATGCTTTAAAAGAAAAAATAGAAGCGGGGATGCCGGTACTTGCCACCTGTGCAGGACTGATCCTTCTGGCAAAAGACCTTACCAATGATGACCACCGTTATTTTGCTACACTTCCTGTTTCCGTAAGAAGAAATGCTTATGGAAGACAGCTTGGCAGCTTTCACACAACAGAAGAATTTGAAGGTATTGGAAAAGTGCCTATGACCTTTATCCGGGCGCTTTTGTGGAAAAAGCAGAGGAAGGCGTAAAAGTGCTTGCAAAAGCAGATGGAAATATTGTAGCTGTACAGTATAAAAATCAGATTGGAATGTCCTTTCATCCGGAACTGGATGAAGATGACCGTATCCACCAGTTGTTTTTGGACACAGTAAAAAAGAATAAATAAGACGATGAAATAAAAATGGGGTGTGCATATGCCAAAAACAAAATGGAATCTGAATACCAATATACATATCGGAAAGACTGCAGGAGAGCCTGCGGCCCATCTCCCGCAGCGCCAGCAGCCAGATGAGCCGTCCTGCCATCAGCAGCAGTACATAAATCAGATTTATTCCAAACTTCATATTGAGGGCGATACCAGAACAAAAAGGAGTCAGCTTGTAGAGCTGTTCTTACCAAATCCCTAACCTTTAGTTAATGGTTATCCCATAGGATCCACCGTACAATATCAGTACGGTGGATTTTTTAATATCTTTATGACACGGCAGAAAGGAGGATACTCTTGAAACGGAGATATCTAAAGGCTGTTACAACGCTGCCCGATTATATTTTGCAGGTCGATTTTGTATCGGGAAGCCGGCTTTTGCTGGACATGAAGCCTTATCTGGATAAGATCCGTTTTCTTTCGCTTGCGGATAAGAACGTGTGGAGTAGTGCTGTGACCAACGGTATCTTTGTCCGCTTCGGAGATGTGGAGCTGAGCCACGATGAAATATTGTCCATGGCAGAACAGGAACACTAACGCAGCTTTGCGAAAAGGGAGGAATGCAGGATGAAAAAATGGAAAAGTAAGTTATTTCCCGTAATCACACTGGCAGTGTGTCTGGGCCTTGCTGCCTGCGGTGGAGGGGCTGAAAGCGAAGGCAGCAGCGATGACCAGGAAGACTACGAAGAGACTGAAAACAGTGCTCCGGAGTCTTTTGAAGGAATGGTGAAGGATACGGATATCACGGCAGTTTATGACATGTACTGGGGTACCTGGATCGACGAAGATGACAGCGAACTGATCGTGGGTTTAAACGGCAGTGGGGAAGACCGCTTTGAATGGTACGACGAGGATGACAACCTGATGGCCAGCGGTTATATCCAGCTTGTGCCGGAGTATGAAGCAGACTATTTCTACAATGAACATGATGGTTGGGCTCATCATGTCTGGCGGGATGAGGATGGGGCACTTCATATCGACTCCTTCGGTGTGTTTACCAAGAAACCTCTGGGGAGAGATGTAAGTGAAAGTGACTGTGAGGAATTGGCCGGGGTCTGGTTTTTAGATGGAGAGGCAGATGCGGCCAGTGTGATCGAGATCGAAAAGGATGGCAGTTGGAGCCTTTCAGAGCGCCCGGATGGTGACGGGGATCCGGCTGAAGTGGATTCAGGAATACTCCAGGTAAATGAGCGGGGCGATGATCAGTACTTTGCCGTTTCTGAGCAGTTTGACGATGTGTTTTATCCGATCACCTTAGCGGAACCGGGAGCTATGTACTGGGGATATACAAATGAATACTATGAAAGAAGTGAATGACCAGCAGAAAGAGATGGCCTTAAAAAAGAAAATATATTTGCTTCCTGTTCCGGCCTTGCTCCTGTGTCTGTATCTGGCAGCCTGAAGCAGCTTGGTTGATACAAGATCCTTCGGCTCCGCTTTACCGGACGGCTTGGAGCCGGTCACAGATATGGCTTCCCTTGATGGTACCTGGAGCATTGCCGGAACCACAAAGCTGTATTTTGACAGCAGCGGCGGCTATTATATCTATCGCGGATGTAATGGCCTTGGCGGCCGCGGAGAGTTTTCAGAAGTGGACGGCAGACCCATAATCGAGTTTAACGGGAGAAGACATCCGTATTAGAGAAACGGATGGGAAAGACTGGGGAGAAAACCGTCTGAAAACAGCACTGGCTGAGGGCGAAAGCGCTAAGATCGATCTGGGAAAATATACGATGGCAGAACTGGGCAGAGGTTTTCAGGTTCAGTTTTACGGCGAGGATGAAAAGCCGGTCAATCCGAACTATGATCCTGATACTGCGACGATCTGATCCCGAGTGAACGCATTCCTGTTTTGATGGGAGGAGCGCTGCCCTTTACCAACATGCAAAACCTTCGCACGGAAAATAATGAAGATGGAACATACCGCTATGAGGATTTCACGCAGGATGGCCAGATCCTTGTGGTAAATACGGTAGAGCCGACCCGGTTCGTTCCGGAGGTCCAGGATCTGGAAGATTATCTGACAGCCTGCGCTTTTGCCTTAAGTGATACGGATACCTATGAACTGTTATCTGCAGAAGAAAATGAGGAATATACCGAGAACTTAACATACCCGGTGTATATCGTAACGTATACCGCAGGTGAGAATGAGGATACCCGGAAATGGACGGTATTTGCTATGGATACGGACCGTTATACCTATCTTTACGGGTTCTGTGAGGCGGTGGATACGGAAGAAGATATGGATGAGATTTACCAAAGTATTTTTTCGCAGCTGTATCTGAGTGATGAAAATTAGGGAGGGGTGACACATGAAGAAAAAAATGCCGTATGTTCTGGCGGGAATATTATTGATGATCAGTTTGGTGTGTATGCCTGCGGCAGCACACAGGAGGCAACTGCATTACCGGATGACGCAAATGAAAGCATTCAGGATGAGGAAGATGAGGATCTGCAGAATGATCCGAACGATGGCCTGGGCGGTGATCTGAATGAGGACACAGTAAATGATTTCAGCGGCTTTGAGGGTATCTGGCTGGGAGAAGCGAACAACGACTACGATTACATGGAGTTTGATAGCGAGGGGAACTGGACCCTTTACTTAAGCGGAGAGGTCATGGATGAAGGGTATCTTCGTTATGAGCCGGAGTGGGAAGCTATTTATGCCTACAGCAACCGGGATGACTCCGGCAGCCGGATCGCTATGGAAGAAGGGCAGCTTTACAGCGCAGCCTATGGTTACTTTAACCCGGGCGAGGGTATGGAGTATCTCTGGTATAAAGATGGAGGAGAGTTTACGGAAGATGATGAGCCGGTTGCCTATGTGGAAAACGGATCGGGTGGAAGTGGAAATCAGAACGCACATCCGGATTCCTACTGGAGCTGGGATTCGGATCTTTGCCAGCGGAATGTTTCTGAATTTGAGGGCGTCTGGTATTATGACGGCGATCTCTCGGCAGAGATGTATGTCGTGATTGATGGAAATGGAGATGGAGTTATTACCAGCGCGCTCCGGGTGCTGAGGCTGCAGAAATGGATCATGGCATATTCACTTATTCCACGGATGAAACAAGTACCTATTATGCGGATTCTACCGTATATGATGGCGTATCCTACAAGGTATTCGACTTTGACAGCGATATGCTCATATGGGAGATGAAGGCGCTTATTACCGGATGGAGTGATGGAAAGGAGGAGCAGAGTATGAAGAAACGACAGATAAAGCGATTTTTCCTTACTGTGCCTGTAGTGCTTGGTCTTAGCCTAGTGGCCTGCGGTGCTTCCGGCGACGTGGCGGGTGATGACTGGCGGACCAGCGGTGTGGTGGCCGGCAGCGGAACGATTACCCACGATGGGGAAAGTGATGTTCTGGTCAGCTTCATTGATGAATATGGAGATAATCTTTCCACCATTACGATCGGGGAGGAAGACCAGGATACTGCTGAGGAAACGGATCCGGCTATGAACCTGGAAGACTATGTGGGTCTCTGGGAATATCAGGGGGAGAACCGCTGGCTGCGCATCCACGATGATTCCACCTGGGAATTTGTAAATGACAGATGATGTGATTGAATCGGGTACGCTTTGGGTGGAAGAAAACGGAATTACGCTTCACTTTGATGGAAGCGGTGACACCTTACAGCTTGATCTTACGATCAGTGGCGATCTGATGGATCTTACCAATGGCGGAAGTCTGTTCCCGGTAGAAGCGATCCAGTCCAGCGTGCCTTATTTTACCAGAAATGGCCTGGAAATGAATGCCGAAGTAGAACTTGGTACATTCCTGTTAGCAAATGGCGCAAGCAGCTATTCCGGGGAAGGCAATGGCTACCGCCGGAGTGACTGCTATTGGGAAGTTACGAAAAAGGCGGATGATATCCATAACGGCATCCGTGATCTGCATTTTGACGCGATCTGCTATATTCCGGAAAGTGCAATTTCAACTGCTGCGAATGGGACGGTCGTTGTGTCCAGCGAACTGTACGATGCCTATACAGGCATGTGGCTGACAGCGGGATCGACGTTTAACAACAGCAGTCGTGGCGACAACTATTATCTTCACACCGTCAGCTGGAGAGGAAACAGCTATCTGATCGAATTCACCTATTCCACAGACTGGAATTTCCAGGTAGGTGACTGGGGTGCGGTCCTGACTAAGAGTTATTCCGTCTATATGCCGGCCGACTACGATGGCCTTGTGTTCGCGGCTCAGGCGGAACCGGATACTTACCAGGAAAGTGCCAGAAAGATGCAGCTGGACAGCATTTCTCCGGAAGCCTGTGTTCTGGATCTTGATACCTTAGAACCGTACAGCAGTCTGTATTTCAGCCTTTGCGATTAAGGGGGAGTTTTATGAAGAAAAAAATAGAGCTTCCGTTTCCTCCAAACCGATAAAGATGACAGATGCAGTGCTGTCAAAAAAGCTGGGACATTATCAGGCAATGTCCGTCATATGGTTCTGGGTGGGAGTGGTTGGCGCAGTGAGCGGTGCCATTTTCTATTTTGTGTTGCAGAATAAGGCACTCAAATCGCTCCTTGTGGCAGTGCTGTTTTTTGGCGGCATTTTCTGCGCGTCCTTTTTCAGCGGTGGGGCACAGAAAAAACTGAAAGTCCTGATGCAGGAGCAGATGGGAGACTTTTTCCGCGCAGAGTGGGAAAAGGCTTTCGGGCCGGATATCCACACCCAGGAAATGCGCATTGATGAACCGTTCATGAGGGCGCATCATCTGCTGGACGGCAAATGGAGGAGTGTACCGTGGAGAACTTCCACGAGGGCGATCATGGCGGCATACATTTTTCTGCCGCTAATGTACAGCTGGATCATGTGTACCAGAGAGGATGTTCGCATGATGGCTATGAAACCTGCAGGAAAATGGTCTTTAAGGGCATCGTCCTTCGCTGCAGGACATGGGTTCCGGTTCCCTCGCCCGTTCTTGCTAATGTGCGGACGGAGGATAGTCCATGCGGTGTATTGACAGGCAATAATATCTTTGACTGCAGCTTCTGCGTCACGGCAAACAGGAAGCAGGATGCCGCGTGTCGTCTTACCCCGCGGTTCATCGATTTTTTGACGAAGTTTAATCGGGATGTGGAAGGGCAGATCTTGAGTTTTTGCTGGGAGGAAAGATCTTTCCCTGGTATTGGAAACGGATTTCGGTATTGCAACTATAGCGAGCAGCGTAGACCTGAGTGACCTGGATGCGGCGCGTCGAAGCTACATCCGATCTTTAAAGGAACTGGGCAGCGTGCTGGACCGCCTGATCGAGGGCCCCGCTTTAACCGACGTGGTGGAAAGGGAAGAATATGGCAGAACAGAAAATGACAGATGAGCAGTTATCACAGGAACTGCATAAGCGCAATGGCGGCAGGGCTGGCGGAACGCTTCTTTCGCTGTTGGCGGAACCATGTTGTTTTCGCTCTGCTCTCAATCGGTAGCTGCCGCAGCCGGCACACAAACAGGAAGCAGCATAACCGTAGGTACAGGCAATCTGTGTGAACATCACCCGGAGCATGACGATGAGTGCGGCTGCTCTGAAGGAACAACAGGAACAGCCTGCAGTCACGAGCACACAGACGATTGCTATACGGAAGTGCTCAAGTGCGTCCATAAACATGATGATGAATGTGGCTATTCCCCCGCTACCAGGGGAACACCATGCGAATTTGAATGGGATGGAAAAGAAAAATAAATCAGCCGGAATATAAATGGTCGGAGGTGTGTATGAAAAGAGTTAAAATCCTGGTGTGTGGGTTTAGCCTTGCGATTGCACTGGTAGCGTTGCCGTTCCCGTATATAGACGATATCACATCGGCCTCGGCTTCAGCATTGCTGCAGTGCTTTTTGCCTGGCTTGGTATTCTGGAGAGGAGAGGAGCAAAAAATGGTTACAAACGTGATGTGCGGTTATATTCAGCCAGTACCATGATGAAAGTGGTGCATGTGGAAGAGTCTGAATATGACAGGTGGGAGGATCAGCCGGATGGAAGTTCAAAGCTGCGCCGCGAAAAGGTATATCTTCCAACTTACGAATATTCGGTGAATGGAAAAACATACCGGTACCTCAGTTTTCAGTCGGTTTCCAGTAAACGAGATGTGGGAAAGCAGGTGGTTGGATATTATAAGCCAGACCGGCCGGATCTCATCACGGAAAACCGCCCAAGAAAGCCAGTGTTTGGTGGATTCTTATATTTCTACGGTGCTGCGATCTGTCTGTTTTTCGGCATTGTGACATTTACTGGAATGTGATGACAGATGTTGATATCATATAGGGCGCGACTTATAGTAATATATTCCTGTAATATTTTAATGAAGCATTAAACAACTTTTTTGACGAACGCACATTATTTTGTTGTAATTTAATGTGTGGGAGGACGATTTTTACCTTTTGCAGCGTAAGTACGGACGTGGAATCTATTCCCACGATACCGCACTGTACCTGCTGGGTTATTCGGACCGTATCCCGGCGAAATATACGATGACCTTTCCGAAAGGCTACAATGCGCCGTCTCTGAAGCTATGAAACGCTATGCGGCCTCCAAAGACAAAAATATTCACAAACTGATGAAGTACGCAGATCAGCTTCGCGTGAAGCCGGTAGGGATCTCATATGGATGGAAACTCTTGCACGCTTTAACGTAAAGTATCGACATTTGCCATCAGAAAGATTTGCTGATGAATATGCAATTCGGGAATTATCGCAATACCTGTAAAATATGCGGATGCGGCAGCCTTTATCGATGGTCGTATGAATTTTGGCATAACGCTTGATATATTAGCTAATTTAACATATAATAGAATTAGCTAATAAAGAGAGGTGATTTTATGATTACTGCTACCGCAACAGCAATGCAGAATAATTTTGGTCGTTACCTGAACCTTGTGATGTCTGGACAGGAAATTATCGTAACAAAGAATGGAAAAGAAGTTGGAAGGTTTATTCCAAAAGAGGCTGCTGTATCTTACCTGACAGATTCTCTTACAGGAATTCTAAAAGAAAAAAATGACCTGGCTAAGATTAAAGAGGAGGATTTGAAAGCAAAGTATGGTATTGTTGATTGATGCCAATATACTACTGGATGTTCTGATGAATCGCCAGGAATTTGTAACTGATTCTTCCATGATTTGGAAACTCTGTGAAACTGAACAGGCAAAAGGATATATTTCCGTGCTGACCTATGCAAATATAATGTATATAATGAGAAAACAGTTAACACCAGAAAAGATTGAGGAAGTATTTCATAAGCTGAATTTGATTTTTGAGTTTACAGATTTTAGTCCGCTGATTTTGGAAAAATCCGTGAATATGAAATGGCCAGACTTTGAAGATGCGGTACAAAGTGCAACTGCGGAAGCGATTCATGCTGACTATATAGTAACGCGAAATATAAAAGATTTTGTGAAAAGCAAGGTTGTTGCATTTACACCGGGCGAATTGTTGGCAAGATTATAAAAATATTGATAAAATAGAGCAAGGGCGGAAAGATGCGTCCTTGCTTTTCTAATCCTTTGTGATATGTGTGTTCCACAGAAGCCCTATTTAAGTTTGGAGCTGGAATTTCATATTTTTGTGGAAAATGAGATCAGGACTGCTTTAGCGCTCTTGGCAGGTTCCAGCAATAATGAGTAGCCAAAAGCCGGATGGCAATGACCAAAGCAGCGCTTGTGATCATGGCAATATCATTATTCACAGGGCTGGAAAGCAGGAAGGAATAACAGATCCCACCTGCAATGGAAGCACATGCATAAACATGTTTTTTCAGGATATAAGGGGTCTGCCTTGCCATAATATCCCTTAAAAGTCCGCCGCCTACACCGGTAAGCACACCTAAGAAAACGGAGAGAAAATGATAATCCCCGTATCCTGCCATTACAGCCGTATCAATCCCGGTTACTGTAAAAGCAGCCAGTCCAATGGCATCGAAGATATTCATCAGCTTTTCATAGGTGACGATACAGTCACCTTCCAGGAAATGCTGGTTCATACGGATGACGATAAAAAGGACCATGACAGTAATAAATGCCATGATCGTGTAGATCGGGTTTGTAAAGAGGCTGGGAGGAACGATCCCTAAAAGGATGTCCCTCATCATACCGCCTCCAACTGCCGTTGTAACACCTAATACAATGATCCCCAAAAGATCAAGGTTCTGCCGGATCGCCACCATTGCGCCGGAGGACGCAAAGGCAATGGTACCTACAGCTCGATGAGAAAGAAGATCGAAATAGAATTCCCCATAAATGATCGGCTCTCCTGTGATTACAGTAAGTAAATTTTGTGCTTCTTGCAGGTGTCACGCATTTCTTTAGGCCAGATACTTGCCTGTACTTCTCCGATGTGGGCTCTGTCAAGTAAAAGCATGCACAGACGGGACTGTCCGATACCGCCGCCGATGGTATATGGAAGCTCGCCGTTTAAAAGCATTTTGTGGTATGGAAGTTCCATACGGTCCATGCAGCCGGATTTTTCAAGCTGTTCTCTTAAGGAAACTTCATCAACACGGATACCCATACTGGAGATCTCAAGAGCGCAGTTTAAGGTTGGATACCAGAAAAGAATATCACCGTTTAATTTCCAGTCATCATAGTCCGGTGCGCGGCCGTCATGCGGCTTTCCGCTTGCCAGTTTGTCACCGATCTGCATTAAGAATACGCAGCCGTGTTCTTTGGTGATCAGGTTTTCACGTTCCTTTGGTGTTTTGTCCGGATACATTGCTTCCAGTTCGCTGGTGGTGATAAAGAAAATATCATCTGGAAGCTGGTTTACAGCCTGTGGATATTTGTACCATACTTCATGCTGCATGTGCTTAATGATCTTAAAGATCAGGCGTACAGTATCCTTTAAGGTCTTTTCATTGCGGTCTTCTTTGTTGATGACTTTCTCCCAGTCCCACTGGTCTACGTAGCAGGAGTGGAGATTGTCCAGTTCCTCATCTCTGCGGATCGCGTTCATGTTGGTGTAAAGACCTTCACCTGGCTGGAAACCATATTCTTTTAATGCCATACGTTTCCACTTTGCAAGGGAGTGTACTACTTCCATAGTCTCACCGGGGATAGCAGCCATATCAAAAGACACAGGGCGTTCTACGCCGTTTAAGTTGTCGTTTAAACCGCTGCTCTTTTCTACGAACAGAGGTGCGGAAATACGCTCCAGATGCATTTCGCGTCCCATTTCTTTCTGAAAGGTATCGCGGATATATTTAATGGCATCCTGGGTCTCACGTATATCCAGACGGGGATCATAGTGTTCCGGTATAATCAGTTCCATTGGTATTTTCCTCCTGAGAAATGTTATGTACTCCCGGAAAATGGGAGAAACATACAATACGTACATGGTAACATTATTACAAAGAAGCTTCAAGTGAAATTTGATAATAATGGCAAAGGTTTTATGAAAATTTGTTCCTGTAAAAAGTGCCATATGGCATTTTTTATTTTTCCTTTTTGTGTATACTGATGTTAGAGACAGAAATAAAGCAGAAAATGTATAAAACATGGGAAATCAATGGGAGGAAGTATAAACGATGAAGAAGTTCAAACGTATTTTTGTGATCGTAATGGATTCTTTTGGCGCAGGCCATGCAAAAGACGGTGCTGCCTATGGGATGATGGGCAGATACCATGGGCCATATTGCAGAAAAACATGATAACTGGAAGATCCCAAATCTGACCAGACTGGGACTTGCAAATCTCCATCCTTTAAAGGGAGTAACACCGGCAGAACATCCTCTGGGCTATCAGCTGGTATTAAACGAAAAAAGCTGTGGTAAAGATACCATGACAGGACACTGGGAAATGATGGGAATTTATACCACAAAGCCATTTGTTACCTTTACGGATCATGGTTTTCCGCCGGAACTGATCCATGAGCTGGAAGAGCGCACCGGACATAAGATCATTGGAAATAAGAGCGCCAGCGGTACAGAGATCCTGGATGAGCTGGCAGAGGAAGAGATTGCAACCGGTCACATGATCGTGTATACATCCGCTGACTCCGTACTTCAGATCTGCGGAAATGAAGAGACTTTTGGACTGGATGAACTTTACCGCTGCTGTGAGATTGCAAGGGAACTGACCTTAAAAGATGAGTGGAGAGTAGGCCGCGTTATTGCAAGACCTTATGTAGGAAAGAAAAAGGGTGAGTTTAAGCGTACCAGCAACCGTCATGACTATGCTTTAAAGCCAACAGGAAAGACTGCCTTAGATGCATTAAAAGAAAAGGGATATGATGTGATCTCTGTAGGAAAGATCCGTGATATCTTTGACGGCGAAGGCATTACAGAGGCGTATAAGTCAAAGAGCTCGGTTCATGGTATGGAGCAGACCATTGATATTGCAAAAAATGAAGACTTTACAGGTTTATGCTTTATCAACCTGGTTGACTTTGACGCGCTGTGGGGCCACAGAAGAAATCCGGAAGGTTATGCAAAAGAAGTGGAAAACTTTGATGTGAAGCTGGGTGAACTGTTACAGGATCTGAAAGAAGATGACCTGTTAATGATCACTGCAGATCATGGAAATGACCCGACCTGGACCGGTACAGACCATACAAGAGAGCAGGTACCGCTTCTGGTTTATTCCCCGTCTTTAAAAGAAGGCGGAAAATTGCCGGAAACAGATACCTTCGGTGTGATCGGCGCTACAGTTGCAGATAACTTTGAAGTGAAAATGCCGGAAGGAACCATCGGTACTTCTATTTTAGAGCAGTTTAAATAAAGATTATAAATGTTTTGAAGCAGGCAGAGGGGAATTCTGCCTGCTTTTTTGAAATTATCTTTTTTATGCGGGCGTTTGCCGGTGTTTATAAACAGTTTAATTGAAATGAAAGGCTGTCTGTGGTATTATGTTGATTGACATAATTTGCAGGAAGGCAGAAAAATCCATGGAAAATACAAAAGCAGAGGTCAGAGAGAAGATAAAAGAGGCTCAGAAAGTTCTGATCGGGATCGGGAAAGAATGGGCGCTGCGGGATGATGAAAAAGATATCCGTTTCCGTCATTTAAGCGATCCGGCCCAGTCTGATCTGAAGGCAGCTTATGAGGAACTTTATCAGCTGATCCAGGATAAAGATTATTACATTGTTACTACTTTAACAGATGGAGCCATTTACGAAATGCCTTTTGATAAAAACAGGATCGTAGCTCCCTGTGGAAATATCCACTGGAGACAGTGCTCCAAAGCCTGCACAAAGGATATCTGGGAAGAAGGAGAAGTACCGGATGATATCTGTCCACACTGCAAGGCGCCTCTTACCGGAAATACTTTAAAGGCAGAAACATATATTGAAGAAGGCTATCTTCCAAGATGGAAAGATTATATGAAATGGCAGACCGGTACCATTAACCGTTCTCTGGTGATCCTGGAACTGGGAGAGGGATTTTCTACGCCTACGGTAATGCGCTGGCCTTTTGAGAAGATCATTTATTTTAATCAGAAATCAAAATTATACCGTATCAATGAAAACTTTTACCAGCTTCCAAAAGAGGCAGAGAAAAGAGGAGTTTCTGTCCATGAAAATTCAGTTCGCTGGATGCTTGAAAAATAAAAAGCAGAAAATGGCAGATAAACTGCATATACAGACAAAAGACGAAAGAGAGGAACGACCATGATCGCTGTAATAGACTATGACGCAGGAAATTTAAAAAGCGTAGAAAAAGCGCTGATCTTTCTTGGAGAAACACCAGTCATCACCAGAGACAGAGAAGAACTTTTAGCTGCTGACAAAGTGATCCTTCCAGCGTAGGTGCCTTTGGGGATGCCATGGACCGTCTGCATCAGTATGGACTGGTGGATGTGATAAAAGAGGTTGTAAAAAAAGGGACTCCTTTTCTTGGCATCTGCCTGGGACTGCAGCTGATGTTTGAAAGCAGTGAAGAAAGTCCGGGAGTAGAAGGTCTTGGACTTCTCCCGGGAAAGATCCTTAAGATACCGGAGACGCCGGGAATGAAAGTTCCTCATATGGGATGGAATTCTTTAAAGATCGATCCCAACTCCAGACTGTTTAAGGGAATTCCAGATGGAAACTATGTATATTTTGTCCATTCCTATTATCTGAAAGCAGGATCTGAAGATATAGTGGCAGCAACAACAGAGTATGGAACCCATATCCATGCAGCGGTGGAAAAAGGTAATCTTTATGCCTGCCAGTTCCATCCGGAAAAGAGCAGTCAGACAGGACTTAAGATCCTTGAGAATTTTATCAGCCTGCCATAAAGATTTTAAAAGTACGCAGAGAAAGGAAGAAAAAATATGTTTACAAAAAGGATCATTCCCTGCCTGGATGTGAATAATGGCCGGGTGGTAAAAGGTGTTAATTTTGTAAATCTGAAAGATGCCGGTGATCCGGTAGAGATTGCAGCTGCTTATGACAGAGCCGGTGCAGATGAACTTGTATTTCTGGATATTACAGCGTCTTCTGACCATAGAAAAACAGTAGTGGATATGGTGCGTCAGGTAGCAGAAAAGGTATTTATCCCTTTTACAGTAGGCGGCGGTATCCGTACAGTAGAAGATTTCAGACTGCTTCTTCGTGAAGGCGCAGATAAGATATCCATTAATTCATCTGCTATTGACAATCCACAGCTGATCCATGATGCAGCCCAGAAATTCGGCAGACAGTGCGTCGTGGTTGCTGTTGACGCAAAGCGCAGGGCAGACGGTTCCGGTTGGAATGTATACAAACACGGTGGACGCTTAGATACAGGTCTGGATGTGCTGGAGTGGGTAAAAAAGCAGACTCTTTAGGAGCAGGAGAGATTCTTCTTACCAGTATGGACTGTGATGGCACAAAAGCCGGTTATGACAATGAACTGACTGCAGCTGTAGCAGATCTGGTCAGTATTCCTGTGATCGCTTCCGGCGGAGCTGGAACAAAAGAGCATTTTTATGATGCACTGACTAAGGGAAAGGCAGATGCAGTGCTGGCAGCGTCATTATTCCACTATAAAGAACTGGAGATCTGTGATCTGAAGGATTATCTGGCTGGCAGAGGTATTTCTGTGCGCAGATAAGATTATCTGTTGTGTAGATAAAAATATTGGCATTAACAGATAAAAGACTGTGAAAAATACAACATCACAGAAGAAAAGGAGCAAAAATGGCTGCAATATCCAATGACTGGCTTGAACCATTGCAGGGTGAATTTAAAAAGCCATATTATAAAAAATTATATGATACCGTACTTCACGAATATCAGACCCGCAAGATATTTCCTGCGCCGGATGATATTTTCAATGCATTTTCTTTTACACCATTGGCAAATGTAAAAGTCGTGATCCTTGGCCAGGATCCATACCACAACGACGGCCAGGCACATGGACTGAGTTTTTCCGTAAAGCCGGATATAGATATCCCTCCGTCCCTGGTGAATATTTATCAGGAACTTCACGATGATCTTGGCTGTTACATACCAAATAACGGCTATCTGAAAAAATGGGCGTACCAGGGCGTTATGCTTTTGAACACTGTTCTTACAGTACGTGCCCATCAGGCCAATTCCCATCATGATATTGGCTGGGAGCAGTTTACAGACGCTGCCATCCGGGTCTTAAATGAACAGGACCGTCCGATGGTATTTATCCTGTGGGGCAGACCGGCCCAGGCGAAAAAGGCTATGTTAAACAATCCAAAGCATATGATCTTAGAGGCGCCTCATCCAAGCCCGTTATCTGCTTACAGAGGATTTTTCGGCAGCCGTCCTTTCAGCAAGACCAATGATTTTCTCAGGGAACATGGTTTGGAGCCGATTGACTGGCAGATTGAAACATAGAAAAATAAATATAAAAATAAAGATAAACATATAAGGAGTAATAATGAGTATAGTAGAAATTTTAAAGGTGATCGTTTTGGGAATTGTGGAAGGTTTCACCGAATGGCTGCCTATCAGCAGCACAGGTCATATGATCCTGGTAGACGAGATCATCCATTTAAACCAGCCGGACGCATTTAAAGACATGTTTCTGGTAGTGATCCAGTTAGGTGCCATCCTTGCAGTTGCGGTCATGTATTTCCAGAAATTAAACCATTCAGCCATCTAAATCAGCCAGACAGAAGCAGGCAACCTGGGCATTGTGGATCAAGATTGTGATCGCATGTATCCCGGCAGCTGTATTGGGCCTTTTATTTGATGACTGGATGGAAGCTCATCTGTATAACGCATATGTAGTAGCAGCTACACTGATCATTTATGGTGTGCTGTTCATTGTTCTGGAAAACAGCTCTATTACAGCTAACCCATCCATTACCAAAGTTGGTCATGTTTCCACTAAAACAGCTCTTTTTATTGGTCTGTTCCAGCTTCTTTCCCTGGTTCCGGGAACTTCCCGTTCCGGTTCTACCATTTTAGGAGCAATGGTACTTGGCTGTTCCAGAGGCGTGGCAGCAGAATTTTCCTTCTTCTTAGGTATTCCGGTCATGTTTGGAGCAAGTTTTTTAAAATTAGTGAAGTTTTTTGTAAAAGGAAATGTATTAACTGGTCCTCAGATCTTTTACACCATTCTGGGAATGGCTATTGCTTTTGGCGTATCTGTATATTCCATCCAGTTCTTAATGGGATATGTGCGCAGACACGACTTTAAGTTCTTTGGATACTATCGTATTATCTTAGGCGTTGTAGTGCTTGCGTATTTTGGAATTACAGCACTGGCTGCCTGAAAAATATAAATCCCCAAATGCCTACATGGCAGGCAGATAAAAGATCGCAAACAAAAAACTCCGTCCTGTTATCATATCAGGAACGGAGTTTTTTAATACCGATCTTAATTTTTAATCAGCCATTTCAGCAATATCATACAGCAGCTTCTCAGACTCATCCCATCCAAGACATGGGTCAGTAATGGACTGTCCGTAGCAGTGTTCGCCGATCTTGTGGTTTCCTGGCTCGATGTAGCTTTCGATCATCAGGCCTTTTACCAGATGACGGATGTCATCAGAATGGCGGCGGCTGTGAAGCACTTCTTTTGCGATACGAACCTGTTCTGCATACTTCTTGTTGGAGTTGGAGTGGTTGGTATCTACGATGCAGGCCGGGTTCTTTAAGTTTCTCTTGGAGTAAAGCTCAAAGAGCAGGTGCAGGTCCTCATAATGGTAGTTCGGGATGCACTGTCCATGTTTATTGACAGCACCGCGCAGGATGGTATGGGCTAATGGATTTCCAGGGCAGGAAACTTCATCACCGCGGAAGATAAAGTCATGTGGCAGCTGGGCTGCTACAACAGAGTTTAACATAACGCTGAGATCGCCGCTGGTAGGGTTTTTCATACCAACCGGTACATCACAGCCGCTGGCTACCAGACGGTGGTACTGGTTCTCTACAGAACGCGCGCCAACTGCAATATAAGACATGATATCAGACAGATACTGAAGGTTATCCGGATACAGCATTTCGTCAGCAGTAGACATTCCGGTTTCACGGAATACCTTCATGTGCATATGACGGATCGCTAAAATTCCCTGAAGCATATCAGGCTTTTTTTCCGGGTCCGGCTGATGGAGCATACCCATATAGCCTTCGCCTGTGGTTCTTGGCTTATTGGTATAAACTCTTGGTACAATGAGAAGTCTGTCTTTTGTCTTTTCCTGAACCTTTGCAAGACGGTTTGCATAGTCGCAGACAGCATCTTCATTATCTGCGGAACAAGGTCCGATGATAACAAGGAATTTGTTGCTTTCTCCGGTAATCACTTTTTTGATCTCTTCATCTCTTTCAGCTTTCAAAACTGCCAGCTTCTCAGGCAGAGGGAACTGTTCTAAGATCTCTGCCGGGCTTGGAAGTTCATTTACAAGTTTGAAACTCATGTCTTCTTTATCCTCCCGATGTAACAACTTATGAAAACAAATGTCTGCCGGTGCAGTCACTTCTTTTTCTTTAGGACTCATTATAGTATAACTTTGTGGAAGTTGCAACGCAAAAAAATCCCATTGACAAAAATGATATAACTGCCTATAATAGCCTTAATTTCATGACTTGGCAATGATGGGAACAAGTAATTTTCTGCAAAAGCATACAGAAAGCAGTCGGCAGATGAGAGGCGCATGGAAAGCAGAACATGAATACATCCCTGAGCTTTGCACCGAATAACATAAAAGTTAGTAGGCTGCAACGGAGATGGTACACGTTATAGTACCCGGGTATCCTCGAAAGAGTGTACCTTTTAAGGCAGGCAGTGTGAGCTGTCTGTGAATTAAGGTGGTAACACGGGCTTACAGCTTCGTCCTTTAGCGGGGACGAAGCTTTTTTATTCCCTGTTCCTTGTACATGAAAGAAAAAATTGCTATACTTAGAATTAAGATATAATGCGACGAAAGGAAAGAAAAAAATGCAGATCTACGAAGAGTTAGTTGCCAGAGGCCTGATCGCCCAGGTAACAAATGAAGAAGAAATCCGTAAAATGGTAAACGAAGGAAAGGCAGTTTTCTACATCGGTTTTGACCCAACCGCTGACAGCCTTCATGTAGGACATTTCATGGCACTGTGCCTGATGAAACGTCTCCAGATGGCAGGAAATAAGCCGATCGCCTGATCGGCGGCGGAACCGGTATGGTAGGTGACCCATCCGGACGTACAGATATGCGTAAGATGATGACTCCTGAGATCATCCAGCACAACTGTGACTGCTTCAAAAAGCAGATGAGCCGTTTCATCGACTTCTCCGATGGAAAAGCCTGATGGTAAATAATGCTGAGTGGCTGATGAACTTAAACTACATCGAATTCTTAAGAGAAGTAGGACCTCATTTCTCTGTAAATAACATGCTCCGTGCAGAGTGCTACAAACAGAGAATGGAAAAAGGTTTAAGCTTCTTAGAGTTCAACTACATGCTGATGCAGAGCTACGACTTCTATGAGCTGTTCCAGCGCTACGGCTGCAACATGCAGTTTGGTGGTGATGATCAGTGGAGCAATATGTTAGGCGGTACCGAGCTGATCCGTCGTAAACTGGGCAAAGACGCTCACGCTATGACCATTACCCTGTTATTAAACTCCGAAGGCAAGAAGATGGGCAAGACCCAGTCCGGCGCTGTATGGCTGGATCCTGAAAAGACATCTCCATTTGACTTCTATCAGTACTGGAGAAATGTTGGTGATGCTGACGTTCTTAAGTGCCTGCGTATGCTTACCTTCCTGCCATTAGAGCAGATCGATGAGATGGACAAGTGGGAAGGAAGCCAGTTAAATAAGGCAAAAGAAATCCTTGCATTTGAGCTGACCAAGTTAGTTCATGGTGAAGAAGAGGCAACAAAGGCACAGGAAGGCGCAAGAGCTTTATTTGCAGGCGGCGCTAATACAGATAATATGCCAACCTGCGAGTTAAGTGAAGAAGATTTCGCAGATGACAATATTGACATTTTAACCGTTCTTACAAAGTCCGGCCTGGCTGCATCCCGTTCTGAGGCAAGAAGAAACGTAGAGCAGGGCGGTGTATCTGTTGACGGAACTCAGATCAAGGATATCAAGGCAGTATTTGCAAAAGACCAGTTTGCAGGTGACGGCGTTGTAGTTAAGCGCGGAAAGAAGAATTTTAAGAAAGTTATTTTAAAGTAGGACAGATGAGAGGAGGATGTTAAGTGAAAAAATGCGTGACATTGCTTCTGGCAGCAGTTCTGGCTGTCGGAAGCGCCTTCTCTTCTCAGGCTGCTCTGCCTTTAAAAAAGAAGTTCCCCTTACCCTGCATATGGATATCAATAACCGGCAGACTCCCATTTATGACGGATATACTTCCTATATTATGGGAAACCGGGCATCTGAAAAAGATACATTTACCGTTACAAAAAATTCTGATACCTTAAATCTGGATGATGTGACCTTAAGCTATTACCTGGTTACTTATAACGGCGGAACAGAGAAAAATCTGGAATGCCGTGTATATGGTCTGAAAGAAGGAGAACATTATCCGGTGGTCCGCCCGGAAACATTCAGCCGCGAAAGCGAAAAAGGAGATGTTTACGACTCCCTGGAACGCTGCTACATGGTGGAATTTTCCAAGGATGATGAGCGCAAAGAATATTATTTTACCATGGCTCCGGAAACAGATATGGCTGCTTACCGCAATATCCATCTGGGGAAATGGGAAAAAGATGTAAAAGGATGGCGTTACCAGTATCAGGGAGAGTACCTTACATCCTGGGCAAAGATCAATGATAAGTGGTATCTTTTTGGCATGGATGGATATATGTTGACAGGCTGGCAGGACTCTATGGGTGCCTTGTATTATCTGAACCCTTCAGACGGCGTGATGATGACAAACTGTACCATAGATGGCCGCAGGCTAGATGGGAGCGGAGCATACAGAGAATGAAAAAATCATATGAAATAGACATGTGTAACGGCCCTCTTTTGGGCAAGATCCTTGTTTTTTCAATTCCCCTTATGCTTTCAGGTATCCTTCAGCTGCTTTTTAATGCAGCGGATATCATTGTAGTAGGAAGATTTGCGGGAAGTACAGCGTTAGCAGCAGTTGGCTCTACGGCATCTTTGATCAATCTGATGATCAATGTGTTTGTAGGGCTTTCTGTGGGTGTTAACGTTTTAGCAGCCAGATATTATGGCGCACAGAAAGAAAAAGATATCCAGGATACGGTACACACAGCGATCATGATGGCTATATTAAGCGGTCTGTTCCTGGTAGTTCTTGGAGAAAGTGCTTCAAAGCCTATGCTCACACTCATGGGAACACCGGATGATGTACTGGATCAGGCGGCGCTGTATCTGCGGATCTATTTTTTTGGAATGCCGGTGCTTATGATCTATAACTTTGGCGCAGCTCTTTTAAGGGCAGTGGGGGATACCAGACGGCCTCTGTACTTTCTGTTTGCGGCCGGTGCAGTAAATGTAATGTTAAACCTGTTCTTTGTGATCCAGCTGGGAATGGGAGTAGACGGCGTTGCCTGGGCTACTGTTATTTCTGAATGTGTATCAGCAGGTCTTATCATCCGCAGTCTGATGAAAGAAAATGGCGCCATGAAGCTGCATCTTACGAAATTGCGTATTGTATCCGGAAAGCTGACACAGATTGTGCGTGTAGGTCTTCCTGCAGGTATGCAGGGAGCGATATTTTCCATATCCAATGTGCTGATCCAGTCATCTGTTAACTCTTTTGGTTCCATTGCCATGGCGGGAAATACGGCTTCTTCCAATATTGAAGGCTTTGTATACACAGCATGAATGCGGTGTATCAGACTAGTTTGAGTTTTACCAGCCAGAACCTGGGCGGTGAAAAATTCAGCCGTATTGACAAGATAAAAAATATCTGTCTTGGAGTTGTTACTGTAGTTGGACTGGTACTGGGATGGGGAGCAGTTCTTGGCGGCCATCAGCTGTTGGGTATCTATTCCTCTGATCCGGAAGTTTTAAGCTTTGGTATGCGAAGACTGCGGATCATTTGCGGTACCTATTTCCTTTGCGGTCTTATGGACTGTATGGTAGGAAGTTTAAGAGGAATGGGATATTCTGTGATCCCCATGTTTGTATCCCTTACAGGAGCCTGCGCATTCCGTGTATTCTGGATCTTTACAATCTTTGCGGTCAACCGCACGCTGGAAGTGCTGTACCTGTCCTATCCGGTTTCCTGGATCATAACAGCAGCATCCCATATGGTTACATATTATATAGTACGAAAACATTTCCCGAAAGAAGATAAGCCTAGTCACTGGGCATTAGATCCTTTCGGGATCTTTTTACTTTATAGGAAAGACCGCCGCCGGCGCTCTTTTGAATTAAAAATGCCCGCCGGTAGGCGGGCAACACAAATAGACGATCTAGGGATTAAAAAAGATAAAAACCTTCCTCACCAAATTCT
>ENA-OQIG01000247-OQIG01000247.1-human-gut-metagenome-genome-assembly--contig:-NODE-247-length-32069-cov-1.707908_pt1 | contig 32069 bp, 48 predicted proteins | sample MGYA00242576_ERZ504741 | MGnify/ENA primary metagenome ERZ504741 (study PRJEB26092, sample SAMD00036436) | human gut metagenome | host: Homo sapiens | study: EMG produced TPA metagenomics assembly of... | reverse complement strand
GATTTTATTGTGATGATTTTATGTACGATGAAAGTTGAAAGAACTGGCAATTCTTCTTCAGGTGCCGAAGGATCAGAGAAATGAATTAAAGAAAGTGATGGATGCGCTTGTGGCAGACGGAAAGGTTTCTGTTACACAGAAAGGAAAGTATGTGAAAGGAACTGCAAAGCAGCTTGTCGGAACTTATCAGGCGCATGCACGAGGATTTGGCTTTGTTACGGTCGAAGGACAAGCCGATGATATTTTTATCTCAGAGGACGATGCGAATGGGGCATTTCACATGGACCAGGTGGAAGTTGTCATAACAAAAGCACCCGAAGGAAAGCGAAGAGAAGGGAAAATCGTGCGGATTCTTTCCCATGGAACGGTGAAGCTGGTCGGATACTTTCAGAAAAATAAAAACTTTGGTTTTGTGATCCCGGACAATGACCGGTTTGTCAAAGATATTTTTGTGCCGCTGGAGCGCTCAAAAGGGGCAGTGACCGGGCATAAAGTTGTTGTTGAACTGACTTCTTATGGAAAAGACGGCAAGAAGCCGGAAGGAAAGGTTGTTGAGATCATCGGGCATGTGAATGATCCGGGCACGGACATTATGTCGATCGTGAAAGGGTATGATCTTCCGGTAGAATTTCCGGAGAAGGTGTTAAATCAGGCAGAGCGGGTGGCAAAAGACGTCACAAGTGCAGATATGGCAGGGCGTATGGATATCCGTTCCTGGAGAATGGTAACGATCGATGGAGAAGATGCGAAAGATCTGGACGATGCGATCTCCATTACAAAAGAAGGAGAAAATTATCAGCTCGGTGTGCATATTGCGGATGTGACAAACTATGTGCAGGAGCGAAGTGCACTTGATAGGGAGGCATATGAGCGCGGAACGAGTGTGTATCTTGTTGACCGGGTGATCCCGATGCTGCCACATGCACTTTCCAATGGAATCTGCTCTCTGAATGCAGGGGAAGACAGACTGGCGCTTAGCTGTATTATGACTGTCAATCCAAAAGGAGAGGTGATCGACCACAAAATCGCAGAGACCGTCGTCCATATTGATCAGCGCATGAGCTACACAAGTGTCAAAAAAATACTGGAGGACAGAGATCCGGAAGAAATGGAAGCGTATAAAGAATTTGTGCCAATGTTTGAACTGATGGCAGAGCTTGCGAAGATTTTAAGAGAGAAAAGACACCGCAGAGGTTCGATCGATTTTGATTTTCCAGAAAGTAAGATCATGCTGAATGCGGATGGCACTCCGACAGAGATCAGACCATATGATCGGAATACTGCGACAAAAATCATTGAAGAATTTTATGCTGCTTGCAAACGAAACGGTGGCAGAGGATTATTTCTGGCAGGAGATTCCGTTTGTCTACCGGACACATGATGTGCCAGATGAGGAAAAAAATTCAAAAAATTATGCACATTTATCAATAATTTTGGACATTCCATGCATGTGGCAAACAAAGAAGTAAGACCGAAGGAAATTCAAAAGCTGCTCGCCAAAGTAGATGGTACGCCGGAAGGGGATTTTATCAGCAGACTGGCATTGCGTTCGATGAAACAGGCAAAATACACACCGGAAAATACAGGGCATTTTGGACTTGCAGCGCAGTATTACTGCCATTTCACATCACCGATCCGAAGATACCCGGATCTTCAGATCCATCGGATCATCAAAGAGACACTGCGTGGAAGGATGAATGAAAACCGTATGGAACATTATGAATCCATTTTACCGGAAGTAACAAAGCATGCAAGCCAGATGGAGCGCAGGGCAGAAGAGGCAGAGCGTGAGACAATCCGCTTAAAGAAGGCAGAATATATGGAGCAACACATTGGTGAAGTGTTTGCAGGAGTCATTTCAAGTATTACAAAATGGGGCATGTATGTAGAACTGGAAAATACAGTGGAAGGGTTAATCCATGTTACCAATATGCATGGCGACCACTACGATTACTATGAAGACCGCTTTGAGATGATTGGGGAGCATACACGAAGATCATATAAGCTCGGACAGAAAGTCTATGTCAGGGTACTTGACACAGACCGTCTGCAGCGTACAATAGATTTTGAACTGGTAAATAAGGGGGATGAGGAAGATGGCGAAAACATCGACGAAACTGATTGCCAACAATAAAAAGGCATACCACGATTATTTTATCTTAGACACTTACGAGGCAGGAATTGCGCTGCATGGTACGGAGGTGAAATCCCTCCGTATGGGAAAATGCAGCGTCAAAGAATCGTTTATCCGGGTGGAAAATGGAGAAGTTTTTATCTATGGAATGCATATCAGTCCATATGAGAAAGGAAATATTTTCAACAAAGACCCACTTCGCCCGAGAAAGTTGCTGTTACATAAGGCAGAGATCAATAAAATGCTCGGAAAGACAAAGGAAAAAGGATGGCGATCGTGCCACTCAAAGTATATTTCAAAGGAAGTTTAGTGAAAGTAGAGATTGGTCTTGCGCGAGGAAAGAAACTCTATGACAAGCGAAATGACATCGCAAAGAAAGATCAGCAAAGAGAGGCACAGAGAGATTTCAAGATTAGAAATCTTGGGTAGACAGCTGCGGTTACAAGGCTGCGGCTGCAAAGTGAAGAAAGTCGGTTTGTAAAGCAGCAGTAAAAAGGCAGTATGACAATAGAAAATCTGAAAAAGAACAGGAGAAAAACATGGTACCTACAACAAAAGAGGCATTGAGAAAACTGGTGACAGATACGACGATAGAGATTTATGAAGATCTGACACCGCAGCTGATCCAGATGATCGATCAGACAAAGCACGATGAAAAACTGACTGAGGCGCAGAAGCAGGATGAAATTTCCCTGCATTTACTCGGGTATGTAAAATCTTGTACAAATGAGATTATCGTCGATGTTCTTGCCGAGATTCTGGGACTGGAATAAGAAATGAGATAGAATTCCTCTGTAATAAAATTGTAAAATCGTTGTGAAATCAGATGAAATAATAGAATAAATTTTATTTGAAAATAAGAAGTGAAATTTAGATAGGCATATCGGGATCACGCTGCAAATTCTGAGCTGTTTTTGAAACAACCAGAATGTAACAGTGGTACTGATATGCCTTTTTCTTTAGTTTTGTTCTTTTGATATAAATGAAAAAGATTATTCAATCTTTGATAAAAAATCCGGAAGGGATGCAGACTCAGCTGCGAACTGGATCCATTGCATGAAACGATCAGGATCTTTTTCTGCTTCAATTTTCTCAAAAAGACTGTCAGGAAGTTTGTCAAATTTTTTTAAAAGAGAGAAGAGAAGATCTGTGAGACGTTGGATGTTTTCAGTGCGTTCCGCTATACGACCTTGGCGAAGTCCTTCTTCATGCTCTTCCTGCAGTAATTCTTCCAGTAACATAAATCGTTCCTCCATTTCTCTGTTTTCTTTAATTTGGCTGATGGATCGTTGGAGCTTCCTGACATATTCGTTATGGAAATCCTTGCTGCTTTCTGATAAATCGGCTTTGACAAATTTGAGAAAAGAAACGAGTGCTTCCGGAACTTCCGATTCATTTTTGCCTGCTGTGCTTAAAAAGATAGTGTAAAGACCGTCGTTGAATGCGAGAGAACCTTCTTCTCTGCAGGCAGTGTAAAGGAATATGAGTATTTTCCGAAGCCGAATGGTCAAATCACAGATAAAGATTACATAAGTATCAGGAAGTTCACGGTAATCGGAACCGCTCAGCAGCAGATCCATATCAATCTGGCTGTGATAATAACGGCTGCGCTTGCGAGAGTGGATTTTCGAAGTACCTGCATTTCAATATTGTACCGGGTATTTGTATCATCCTTTGCATAGACATCAAGACGGACGCCTTTGTACTCTGGATGATAGATCATACTTTTTCGGTACTTACGATGATTCTGTCCAGTTTTTTGTGAAGAAGTAATTCCAGTAAGCCTTTGCAGTTTTCTGGATCAGTCATTACAGCGCCAAACATAAAATTGTCTTTGATTGTAAGATCTTGTAAAGTTTTTTTCATGGTAAGTTCCTCCTTGAAACAGAGGAATTCTATGAAATTATAGCATGATAGAGTGGAGTGAGCAAGAAGAAGTTCGATTTAGAATGATAAGAAAAACGTTTTAATAATATCGGATATACTGTAAATATATCTAAAAACAGAAGCAAGAAAAGTATCACACTGCTAAAAGAGATTCTCGCAATTCCGAGTGTGAATGGAGTGGACAAAATATTAGAGGAAATAGATTTGTCGTCAGGCTCTCTTTTGCTGATTGGGGAACCTACCGGATGCAAACTGGGAGTGGCGCAGAAAGGGTGCATATGGGGTATATAATTGTCTGAAAAAGCATAAAATAGCTGTGCCGGAAGAAATTTCGCTAGTTGGCTATGACGATATTTTCTTTTCAGAGATTTTGGATGTCCCGCTGACAACAGTCAGTCAGCCGGTCTATGACATGGGAGTGGAGGCAGTACAGCAGCTGATCAGTGAGATAGGCAGTGGAGTGAATTCTCAGAAGTGTATTACATTTCAGCCAAGACTTGTCGTACGGGAGAGTACAGTAGAGCACTCAGAATAAAATATCCTTGACATTTGTGTTATATATAGAATATAATAATGACACGAATCGTTTGCAGTCATACCAGACAGAGAAGTCATGATTAGGGCTTGTACTGGTTTCGACGGGGGTTCTGAAGTTGAGGAAGCCATTCGCGGGGCGGGACCGCGTATCAATCCGTATTTAAATATAAACGCAGACGAAAATTTAGCGTACGCTGCCTAGTTGCAGCAGTCGGCCTTAAGTCACTCACTGCTTAAGTCACCGGCTTCAAAGAGGTGAGGCACTTCGTTTCCAAAGCTTTGAGGGAATGGAAGAATTTATGAAGCTACTAAAGTGAAGAGCCTGTCATTAGGCGATTCATGGAGGGAATGTTAAAATAATGACTGTAATGGGAGATGCCGCAATGGACGGGCTTTCGGACAGGGGTTCAACTCCCCTCAGGTCCATGTAAAACCTCAGTGTACACTGGGGTTTTTATTTTTATATAGCATTTTGTGTTGCAAAAGGTTTGAAGCTTGTTGGGATAAATAATAAGGAAGATAAAAATAATGATTTATTTAAAAATAATCTTTTTGACCTTGGTATATGTTGGGCAGAGATATCCATGTACGACAGCAGGGTTACTGGTATGGTGCATAGGCTGTATCGGGATTGCTGTCTCAAGATCTTTCCCTTTGGGGATGAGTCTTATTGTCGGAGTAATCGGGATGATAGTATTTTTCAGATGGATGTTTGCAGCATTGGCTGATTTTGGTAGTGAAAGGAAAAAGATTCAGAGACGGTTAAAAAAGAGAGAAGTGTTTGAGCGATATCTGAAGTATTTAGAGGAAAGCCTCAGGTAGCATTCGGGAAGGAAGTGGAAAAAATATGAAGATTATTGTAGTGTGTGGGGGATAACAATGCCATGTTGTTCCATAATCGTCGTATCAGCAGAGACAGGGCTGTAATAGAGGACATTCTTCGGATGGTGTCCAAAGAAGTGAAGAAAGATGGACGAGCAAGAATTTGGATGAATGAATATTCCTCCGAATTGTTTCGAACGTATTCAGGGGATATTTCTGTGTCAGAAAGATTTTTGGAAGAAGCTGGCGAAGAGGAGTATTGTTTTGTGGAAAATGTGCCGATCCAGGAATATAAAGATGAAATACAAACTGTGGTGTTATATCGATGGAATCGGAAATATCCGGCAGACATAAGATTTGCTATGGACCTTTCTAGGTGGAAGATGGTGGAATGCGTGGAATTTTCGGGGCATTCTCATGAGAAAATTACGAAGGAAGTTTATGTCAGATAAGGAAAAGCATAATAGGAGGAATCAGGATGAAGCAATGGAAGAAAAATGGGAAATATCGGCTTCTCGGTGTAGTGACTGCATGTGTGATGGTTTTTATGTCAGCATGTGCAGGCAAGGCAGAACAGAGAAAACTTCAGCAAATGCGCAGCAGGAGACGGTTCCGGTGTCTGGGACACAGCAGTCAGATATTTCTATGGAGACCATTCCAGAATATGATGGGGAACCGTATGTGGTGATTGATGACAATGAGCCAAATTTTACGGAAGAAGAATTGCAGCCAGAAGCATATGAGACATATGGAACATTGGATGCACTTGGGCGTTGCAGTACTGCAGAGGCAAGTATCGGGGAGGGACTAATGCCGACGGAGAAGCGTGGAGCGATCGGGCAGGTGAAACCGACTGGATGGCATACTGTAAAGTATGATATGGTGGAGGGAAAATATCTGTATAACCGTTGTCATTTAATCGGTTATCAGCTGACTGCCGAAAATGCCAATGAGAAAAATTTGATCACAGGAACGAGATATATGAACACGGAAGGGATGCTTCCATTTGAAAATATGGTTGCAGACTACATCAAAGAAACTGGCAATCATGTGATGTACGTGTCACACCGGTGTTTGAAGGGGAAAATCTTGTGGCATCGGGAGTGCAGATGGAAGCAGAATCGGTGGAAGATCAGGGAGCAGATCTTTCCTTTAATGTATATGTGTATAATGTACAGCCGGGAGTGGAGATTGATTATAAAACCGGAGAAAGCCGGGAGGCAAACGAACTTCTGACAGCTTCCAAAAACTCTGACAAAGCAGGAAACGCTGCTTCAGGAACTGCTTCTGACAAAGACAGTTCAGATCCGGTGAGTGAGCAGACTTATATATTAAATACGAGCAGTAAGAAGTTTCACAAAGAATCCTGCTCCGGTGTCAAGTCGATGAAAGAGAAGAATAAAAAGGTTTATACCGGAAAGCGGGAGGAAGTGATCGAGCAGGGATATGCTCCATGTGGCAACTGCCATCCGTAATCGGAAGCTAATATCGAAAAACTTTAGAAAAATTTCATAATATACTTGCGTTCTCATTAAAAAAGTAATAAAATCAAACTACTTGGAGTGATTAATAATGAGAATGAACTATTTAGTATCTGTCTTTTATTTTTATAGATAAGTATCTTTCAACCTGAACATTCGAGTTGTTTCTTTTGGGTGCATGAAGAACTTATTTTATAAGAATAGGCAGATACTTTTTTACTTTAAACAGAGAAAGTGGGAGGAGTGGACAGATGGAATTATCCGTTAATCTGACAGAACAGAAAAGTCGTATTATTATAGAAAGAGATGCCATGCTTCATCTGGCAGATTATATAGATGTAAACTGTAAGGTGATGATCATTACCGATGATGGAGTGCCGGAACGATATCAGAAGCAAGTGCTTGCACAGTGTCCGCAGGGGTATCTACATGTATGCAGACACGGTGAGGGGGCAAAAAGCTTTCCGGTCTATCAGCAGATCTGCGAAAAACTGCTGCAGCTGAATTTTTCCAGAAAGGATCGGATCCTTGCGCTGGGAGGCGGAGTGATTGGAGATCTCAGTGGATTTGTGGCAGCGACCTTTAAGCGTGGGATGAAGTTTGCATCCATTCCGACAACGACTTTGTCGCAGATTGATTCCAGTATCGGAGGGAAGGTTGCAGTCAATCTCGGGGAAGTGAAAAATGTGATCGGGACCTTTTATCATCCGGAGGTAGTGTTGATTGACTTGAATACACTTCGGACATTGCCGAAACGTCATTATTACAATGGACTTGTGGAGGCGGTCAAGGCAGGAATGATTGCAGATCCGGAAATTTTCCGACTGTTTGAGGAGGAAGAGATCGATCAGGTTCTTGAAGAGATCATCACCCGCTCGCTGATTGTGAAGAAGCATGTGGTAGAAGAGGATGAGAAGGAGCAGAATCTCCGAAAGATATTGAATTTCGGGCATACGATCGGCATGCGATCGAGAGTATTTACCATCTGCATGATTATTATCATGGGGAATGTGTAGCAATGGGGATGATGAAGATTCTCGAGGATGAGCAGTTGAAAGAGCGTTTGAAAAGCATTTTAAAGAAGATGGAGATTCCGCTGGATGTTCCGTATGAAATCCAGGAGGTCATTGATTTTATTAAGAAAGATAAAAAGGCAAGCGGAGACCAGATTACAATCGTTCAGGTCCGTGAAATTGGAAAGGCGGAGCTGATCGATATGAAGATCGAGGATATGAGAAAATTTTGCTGATAAAAATATACAGGAGGTGACCAGATGAGAGTAGGGCTTGTCGGGGGAAAACTTGGACATAGTTTTTCGAAACCAATCCACGAGAAACTTGCAGATTATACATACGATCTGATTCCATTAACCGAGGAAGAATTTCATGAATTTTTTAAAAAGAAAGAGTTTGATGCGGTGAATGTGACAATTCCTTATAAGGAAACAGTGATGCAGTATTGTGATGTGATCGATGAGAAAGCAAGTGCGATCCATGCGGTCAATACGATTGTCAATCGGGATGGAAAATTATATGCAACGAACACTGATTTTGCGGGATTGAAGCAGATGATTCAACATAATGGCGTAGAGATTTGTGGAAAGTTTGTTGTATTCTTGGCACCGGGGGGACAAGTAAGACCGCGGAGGCAGTCCTTCATGATATGGGGGCAGAGAAGGTTTATATTGTAGGGAGAAATCAGACGGATCCGATAATCTCTTATGAGGATTTGGAGAAGTATCAGGAAATACAGGTGTTTATCAATGCGACCAGCGTTGGGATGTATCCGAAAAATGACGAATGCCTGATCAATCTGAAGAAATTTCCGAATGCAGAGGCGGTAGTTGATGTCATTTACAATCCGATGAAGACAAAGCTCTGTCAGCAGGCAGAGGAGCAGGGGCTGCGGGCAGTCAATGGACTGGAAATGCTTGTGGCGCAGGCAAAATACGCAGTGGAGTTTTTTCTGGATACAAAGATTGCAGACAGGGAGATAGACCGCATAGTTGCTGAGATGAAGAAGGATATGATGAATCTTGTATTGATCGGGATGCCGGGATGCGGAAAGTCTACGATTGGCAAGAAGACTGCAAAAGAAATCGGGAAGACATTTGTAGATTTAGATAAGGAAATTGAAAAGGAAGCGAAGATGACGATTCCTGAGATTTTTGAGAGATATGGTGAGAGTCGGTTTCGGGAAATTGAACAGGAAGTCTGTGCCAGAATTGCAAAAGAGCATGGACAAGTGATCTCCTGCGGAGGAGGAATTATCAAAAACGCTGAAAATATGGAAAAACTCCGGCAAAATGGGATTGTATTCCATATCCGACGGAATGTGAATGCGCTGGCAGTCGGTGGAAACAGACCACTTAGCACAAGCAGAGAAAAATTAAGACAGATGGAGCAGGAGCGGATGCCGCTTTATCAGAAATATAGTGATATTGAAATTAATAATGATACAGTATTTAAGCTGGCTGTACAGAAAGTGAAGGAGGGATTTGATGAAGTTTTTGATCATTAACGGACCGAACATCAATATGCTCGGGATTCGAGAGCCGGGGATTTATGGAAAAGAGAATTATGAAGCACTTTTGGAACTGTGTAGGAAAACCGGAGAAGATTATGGGATAGAGATTGAGTGTTTTCAGAGCAATCATGAAGGAGCGATCGTCGACAAAATCCAGCAGGCGTATGGAGTGATGGACGGAATCGTCATCAATCCGGCAGCATACACACATACGAGTATTGCTATTTTGGATGCTCTCAAAGCGGTACAAATTCCATGTGTGGAAGTACACATTTCCAAAGTGGAAGAAAGAGAAGCGTTCCGGCAGATTTCTTATGCGGGGCAGGCGTGTTTCCATACGATTACCGGACAGGGAATCGCAGGTTACCGGATGGCGATTGAGGTATTGAAAGAAAAACTGGGGCATTGATCTGCAGGTGACAGATGCCATACACATAGAGAGAAAGAAAATAGGTTAGAGGACGAAGGAAAGAAGAAAATGATTATTACATGTAAAAAAGGAGCTCCTCAGAATGAGGTAGAGAAGATTGTAAAAGGATTTGAAGAAAAAGGACTGGAAGTCAACACGATTCTTGGAACGAATTACAACGTGTTTGGAATCGTTGGAGATACGACAGTTGTAGATGAGAAGATGGTGCGTGCCAATCCGTGGATCGAGGATGTGACAAGGATTGCAGCGCCATATAAGAAGGTTAACAGGTTATTTCACCCGGAGGACAGCATCATCGATGTGGCGGGAATTAAGTTGGAGGCAAGGAAAAAGTTGTTGTCATTGGTGGACCTTGCTCCGTGGAAGGAAAGGAACAGATCTGTGAGATTGCCGAAGAGGTAAAGCAAGCCGGAGGATGCATGTTAAGAGGTGGTGCATATAAACCGAGAACGTCACCATATGCATTTCAGGGACTTGGAACTGAGGGTATTTTAGATATGGTAGAGGCAAGAAAACGAACAGGATTACCGATCGTGTCTGAAATCATGAGCGCAGATAAAATTGATGAATTTGTAGAGTATGTAGATCTGATCCAGGTAGGAGCTAGAAATATGCAAAATTTTGATTTGCTCAAAGCACTTGGAAGATCAACAAACCGATCTTATTAAAGAGAGGACTTTCCAATACGATTGAGGAATGGCTGATGTCTGCAGAATATATTATGTCCGGCGGAAATGAGAATGTCATTCTTTGTGAGCGGGGGATCCGTACCTTTGAGCGTTATACGAGAAACACGCTGGATCTCAGTGTTGTTCCGATCATAAAGAAGAAGAGCCACCTGCCGATCATTATTGATCCTTCTCATGCAACAGGTGATTGGGATCTTGTAGAATCTATGAGCCTTGCGGCGATTGCAGCAGGCGCAGATGGTCTGATCGTGGAGGTACACAACAATCCGGAGAAGGCATGGAGTGACGGAGCACAATCGCTGAAGCCAGAAAAATTCAAGACGATGATTGAGAAAGGAAGAGTCATCGCACAGGTGATCGGAAGAGATATTTAATATTAGGAAAATGCAAAAAGAAGCAGACATCTGAAAAGCTGTGCAGAAAATAGGAACAAGTCAGAGTGACAAAGGGTAGAGAGAAGGAGAAAAAATTATGATCATTACAGTGAAAAAAGGGATTCCCGAAGGAAGAAGTGAAAAAACTGGTCCACACATTTGAGGAGAGAGGATTTCAGGTAAATGATTCTCAGGGAACAGATTATCATATTTTAGGGCTGATCGGAGATACCACGAGTCTGGATGAAAAAATTATTCAGGCCAATCCACTTGTCTCTGAGGTGACAAGAATTGCAGCGCCGTATAAGAAAGCAAATCGGATGTTTCATCCGGAAGACACAGTTGTAGATGTGGCAGGAGTGAAGATCGGCGGTCAGGAGAAGATTGTTGTCATCGGAGGGCCATGTTCCGTGGAGAGCAGGGAACAGATCTGTGAGATTGCAAAAGAAGTGAAGGCGGCAGGAGCAGATATGTTAAGAGGCGGAGCGTACAAACCGCGTACTTCCCCATATGCATTCCAGGGACTGGAGACCGAAGGAATTAAGGATATGGTGGAAGCAAGAAGACAGACAGGACTTCCGATCGTCAGTGACTGATGGATGCAGAGCATATTGAAGAGTTTGTGGAGCATGTGGATCTGATCCAGATTGGGGCAAGAAATATGCAGAACTTTTCTCTTCTGAAAGCAGTCGGAAAGATTCAGAAGCCAATCTTATTAAAGAGAGGACTTTCCAATACAATCGAAGAGTGGATCATGTCAGCAGAATATATTATGGCAGGCGGAAATGAAAACGTCATTCTCTGTGAGCGAGGAATCCGTACATTTGAAAAATATACGAGAAATACATTAGATCTCAGTGTAGTTCCGATCATCAAGGAGAAGACACATCTGCCGATCATCATCGACCTTCTCATGCAACTGGAAACTGGAAATGGATTGAGTCTATGAGTCTTGCGGCGATTGCAGCAGGAGCAGATGGACTGATCGTAGAAGTGCATAATAACCCGGAAGCGGCATGGAGTGATGGGGCACAGTCATTAAAACCAGAGAAATTTAAACAGGTCATCGAAAAAGGAAGGATGATCGCGCAGGTAGTAGGAAGAGAGATGTAAACATGCAGGTACAAAAGCCGGATTATCAAAATAGTATTTTGAATTTAGTCAATTCGATTTTGCACAATTATGGCGCACCGCATCGATATACTACCCTTCCGGAGGCAGATGAAATTTTGAAAAAGGATTACAGACATGTGGTGCTTCTTGTGCTGGATGGAATGGGTGTCAGTGTCCTTGAGAGGTTTTTGCCGGAGGAAAGTTTCCTTCGCAGTCATTTTCAAAAAGAAATCTCCAGTGTATTTCCGCCTACGACGGTTGCGCCACAACAACACTGGAGAGTGGACTTGCACCGGCAGAACACGGATGGCTTGGGTGGAGCATGTATTTTCCGGAAATCCAGGACAAGGTCAATGTATTCCTCAATACGACCGGAAGTGGCGGAGTGATCGAAGGAGAATTGCTGGCTGATAGGATGATGCCGTATGAAAAGCTGGGAAGCCGGATTATGCATGCCTGTGAGACAAAGGCATATGAAGTATCTCCGTTTGGAGATTACCATATAGATACCTTTGAGGAATTGCTCAGCGGTGTGAGGACGTTATGCAGAAGAGATGAGAAAAATTATCTGTATGTATATTGGCCGGAGCCGGATCATGTAATGCATGAAGGTGGCTGTACTTGCAGAGAGGCGGGAGAATGGCTGAAAAAGATTGACCGTGAATTGGAAAAATTAAGTGAAGAGCTTTCTGATACACTTCTGCTTGTGACAGCAGATCATGGACATATCGACGGAAGAAATGTATCGATGGAAAATTATCCGGAATTGAGGGAATGTCTGAAATGTCTTCCGGCAGTGGAACCGCGGGCGCTTTCCTTTCATCTGAAGGAAGGAATGGAAGAACAGTTTCTTGAGAGTTTCAAGAAACATTTTGGGAAAGAGTTCCTGTTATTTTCCAGAGAAGAGATCACGGAGAGCCAGCTATTTGGAGAAGGGGCATATCATCCGAGATTTCAGGAGCGATCGGTGATTACTTTGCCGTCGCAGTCGGAGCACTCAATCTATTTGATACGAATGAGGAGAAAGAGAACATCATCGGTGTACATGCAGGAATGACAAAAGAAGAGATGACCGTTCCGCTGATCGTAGTGGAAAAGCCGAAAAAGTAAAACGATTAAAAAGGATATGATACTATCGTATAGGACGATGAAATATAAAAGTCCCATATTAGGTAACATATCCTTTTTTTATCTCATGAGCCAGTCTCAATCATTTCTTTGGTGAGCAGAGTATCATAAAAAAGATTCTATTATGAAAAATATCACAGCTTTATAAAATCTTTAAAATTCTCCGTTATGATTTTGGTAAATCAAGGAAGGAGAAGAAAATGGAATGAAAGAATTTGTGATAGAACGCGGAAGTTGACGAAGTGTTATGGAGAACAGACTGTTGTAAAGGAAGTGGATCTTCATGTAAGAAAGGGTGGAGATTTACGGGCTGCTCGGAAGGAACGGGGCAGGGAAGACGACATTGATGAAGATGATTCTCGGGCTTACACCGGAGACCTCAGGTGAGGTGGAATTGTTTGGGAGAAAGCTGCGAGGGCAGGAAAAGCAGATTTATCCGCAGATTGGCGCGATGATTGAGGCACCGGGATTTTACCCGAATCTGACCGGGACATAAAATTCTTGAGATTTTTGCAAGACTGAGAGGGCTGAAGAGGGAGCAGACGGTCAAGCGGGCGCTTGCGGTGGTGGGGCTTCCTTACCGGGATAAAAGCTTTTTGGAAACTATTCGCTTGGCATGAAGCAGCGGCTTGGCATTGCCAATGCAATCTTACATGATCCGAAGCTACTCATTCTGGATGAGCCGATGAATGGGCTGGATCCGATTGGGATTGCGGAAATGAGAGGATTTCTCGTAAAGCTTAGCAGAGAGCAGGGAAAGACGATATTGATTTCCAGCCACATTCTTTCGGAAATCGAGCTGGTGGCGGACCGCGTTGGAATTATGGATCATGGAGCGCTGCTGACACAGAAAAACATGAAAGAACTCAAAAAAGGTGAGGAGACACTGGAGACATATTTTAGAAATGTGACGGGAGGTGTTGGCATTGCTTAGACTGATCGAGACGGAATTTTACAAGCTGAGACGGAAAAAGAGCGTGTGGATGATGGTTCTTGCTGCATTTCTTATGCCGGCATTGTCGGTCTGCTATTTCGGATATCTGGGGCAGGCAGAGGTGGAGCCGGCACAATTTTATAAATGGTCTGCGTTTGGATATACGACATGGATCATTCTTCCGGTAATCCTTGGGATTTTTGCAACGATAATCGTGTGTGAAGAGAAACGACTGCAGATCGTGAGGCAGATTTGGCTTGTGCCGGTGAAGGAAGAAAGTTACTTTTTCAGTAAATTTTGTATGGTATTAGTTTTGTCAGTCGGATTTATGATGCTGACAGCAGTGGCATCTGTTCTTTGCAGTGTGCTTCCGGGATTTGTACCGTTTCGTCTAGAAGATATGATGTATTTATTTGAGAAATGTATGGAAATTGGCATTCTGCTTGCATTTGCAATGCTGCCGATTTTGGCGCTGGCGATAGTGGGAAGCGGCTATGTGATGCCTGCCTGTATGACAGTTGTATATGCTCTGGCAGGTTTTTTCCTGATGCCGGTCAATATGTATGTTCATCCGATCACAAGTATGGGAGCGATCCTTATCCGAAAGAAAGACATTCCGGGGCTGCTTGTGACGCAGGAGAGTTGTGTGGGAAAGGCGGTTCTTTGTATTTTCGTGTGGGACATTATTTCCTTTGGGCTTGTAAAATATCAGTTGTCCAAAAGAAATAGGGGGATAGGAATATGAACTGGAGAAATTTGTTTTGGGCGGAGTGCAGGAAGCTTCGCCGTTCAAAAGTGATTTGGATCGCGGTAGCAGCAGTATTTCTGACGGCAGGGATTCTATTTGTGGGCGGACTGGAAGTGTATCATGGATCGGAGGTGCATTATGGGCTGAAGGTGATGCGAGATGGGATGCGGTACCTTGAAAATGCGGGCTGGTATATGGATGAGATGCAACCGTGGGCGTCTTTTTTGTGATTCCGGGTATGACAGCTCTGTTTGGGAGCTATTTAAGTGTGCGGGAACAAGAAGAGGACACGATGAAATCCTTGCGCCTGATACCGTTGCAGGAAATTGACCTGATGCGGGTGAAAATGATTCTGACACTGCTTTTTAGCATCGGGTTTTCCATGTTGTGTTTTGGAATCACCTTTTTGACAGAGGCCGTGCTACATATAGAAGATCTGTCGGCCTCATTCGTGTTTATGCTGTGGAAAGAATATGTTCTTGGCGGGATCGGCATATTCTTTGCAGTATTTCCGATCATTGCATTTGCAGCAGGAAGACAGAAAAACTGCTGGTCCGTCTTCCTTTTTACGGAAATCTATTCGGTATTTGGATTATTTGCAGGGATGGCGGATCGCGTGAAAGATTTTTATCCGATCACGGCAGTGTTTAATGTGTCCGGATATCAGATTGCATCGATGGAGAGGAGAATGATCAGTGCGATTGTTTTGCTGTTATGTGGATGTCTGGGCATCTTTTGGATACGGAAAAAATGTGATATGATAAGAGGAGAGAAAAGAAATGGAACGAAATAAAGAAAAACGGTTAGGAAAAAGCAGAGCCGATAAGAAGATTACCGGAGTATGTGGAGGAATTGCGGCCTATCTGGGACTGTCTCCCAAAAGTGTGAGGATTCTTTGTTTTGGGTTGTGTCTGTTGTTTCCAAATGGAATCCTTGCATATTTACTGCTTGCGGCAGTGCTTCCTTTTTCAAACAGTCAAGATGTAGGGAGATAAAAAGGGGGAAAAGAAATGGGGAAAATACTAGGCAGTAGATGATGAAGAAGAGATGCTGGAACTGGTGAAGATGGCGCTGGAACGTGATGGACATCAGGTGGATACAGAAGAAGATGTAAAGCGGGTATCGGCAGAGCGCTGCAGGATATATGACTTGCTTCTGTTGGATGTGATGATGCCAGGCGAAGATGGGTTTTCACTTTGTGGTAGGATCCGGGCAGAAGTGGATTGTCCAATCTTATTTCTGACGGCAAAGACAGAAGATGCGGCGCTTGTGCAGGGATTTGGGCTCGGAGCAGATGATTATATCAAAAAGCCATTCAGCATCGCAGAACTGCGGGCGCGGGTCAATGCACATTTGCGGAGAGAAGGACGGCAACCAGTGCGGGCGATGGCACGCGGCGGGGTACGGTTTGACATGCAGGCAAAAGAGGCTATGGTTGAGGAGCAGATTCTTCCGCTTACCAAAGGGGAGTATGAGATCTGTGAGCATCTGGCGCTTCATGCCGGGCAGGTGTTTTCCAAAGAACAGTTGTATGAGGCGGTCTTTGGTTTCGATGCGGAGGGGGATCCGGGGACGATTGCAGAGCATATTAAAAATATCCGCGCAAAATTAAAGAAATATGGGAAAAGTCCGATTGAGACAGTCTGGGGGATGGGATATAAATGGAAAAAAGAAAACATACGTTAAGTCTTTCTTTTGTGTTACTCCGATTTGTGGCGGGAATGTTTGTTACAATGCTGTTGTGTTTTATGATCTGGTCACTTGTGATGTCTCTTCTTGAGCAGAAAGGGATTATCTGTTCTGGATCTGAGATCAATCATCAGGTAGAAGAGATCCTTGGGACAAGTAGTGGGAAATTCACAGAACCGGATGAGTGCTTTCCGGGCGAATATGCGTTGTATGATGCAAAGGAACTATATTAAAGACGAATGTGGAGAGAGAAATCGCAGAAGACCAGAAAAAGTTTTCATACGTTTCCGGATATGCGGCACACCTTTCCAGGCGCACTTATGCAGATAGGAGCACTGCACTGATCCGCTGGCATTTCCGGAAGGAATTTACCGATCCGTCGCTTCGACAGACGCTCCTCCGGCGGAAACACTCGGGTTGATTTTGCTTGGGATGGGGCTTTTGCTGTCACTGCTTCTGCATACGATATGGCTTGGAAAATTTCTTGGGAAAAAATTGAAACTGTTTCAGGAGATCAGCAAAAAGGTGGCGGCGCAGGAACTTGATTTTACAGTTCCGCATGCGGGAATCCGTGAGTACGATGAAGCACTGGATGCGATGGAAGAGATGCGGGAAGCTCTGTATCAGGCACTGACCTCTCAGTGGGCGGCGCAGCAGCAGCGCGAGGCAGAGATTGCTGCGCTGGCTCATGACCTGAAGACACCGCTGACGCTTGCAGGCGGAAATGCAGAGCTGTTGCTTGAGGAAGAATTGCCGCAGGATTATGAGAGACTGATCAGAAAAATTTTGGAGGCAACTGTTCGGGCGAAGGAGTATGTCGCAAGTCTTCTGGAGACTTCGTCGGGAAAAGAAGAAGCATTTACGAAAATGCAGTTGGGGGAATGGTTTGAAAAACTGCGGGAAAATGCTCTGGCTGCTGCGGAAGCAAAGGGAGTAAATCTGATAACGGATAACAGACTGGAAGGATCCTGGAGAATTCAGCCGGAGCGTTTGCAGCGTGGGATATTTAATATTGTACTGAATGCAGTGGAATATACGCCGAAGGGAAAAACAGTTTATCTGGAAGGAAAAATGACAGACAACGGATGGACAGGTCTGCGTGAAAGATGAAGGGGACGATGGATTGAGTGAGGAGGCAGTGCGCCATGCGGCTGAGCGGCTGTGGAGGGAGAAAAGTCCCGCAGGCAGATGGACACCATGGTCTGGGGTTGTGGTCAGCCGCACAGGCGATCCGCGCACACAAAGGAGAATTGGTATTAGGCAACTGGGAAGAAGGGGGAGAAGTTTTTGTGCGGTTTTAGAGGATTGATGAATCAAATCCCACTTTCAGAGGGGGATTGACTATTTTATAGGGTTTACGCTTACTTCCGATGGAAAAAGGAGGTTCTTGACAGATGTGGGACATTGCCTGTAATCTGTAAATAAAGAAACATAAAAACAGGAGCAGAGAAAGGAGCGCAGGAATGATCGAAACATATCGTTGGGTAGTGATTGGCTATGGTGCCATCGCAAATGAGATGGCGCAGACGTTGGCAGAGCATGGCAGGATGTTCTATGGAGTGGCAGGGAGAAATCAAGAGCGGAAAGCGGCATTTGCGGAGAAATATCAAATCCAAAAGATATATGGGAAGATTGAGGAGGTGTTTGCGGATGATCAGGTAGATATTGTCTATATTGCAACACCTCATAATACGCACATCCAATATTTGCGGGAGGCACTGAAAGCCGGGAAGCATGTGCTCTGTGAGAAAGCAGTCACATTGAATACAGAGGAACTGAAAGAAGCAAGACAACTTGCAGAGAAACAGGACATAGTTTTAGCGGAGGCAATGACCATTTATCATATGCCACTTTATAAAAAGCTGCAGGAAGTAGTTGCAGATGGGAAGCTCGGAAAACTACAAATGATCCAGGTATCGTTTGGAAGCTATAAAGAGTATAATATGAGCAACCGCTTTTTTGATCCGGCACTGGCAGGAGGAGCTTTGTTGGACATTGGTGTCTATGCCCTTGCATTTGCCAGGATATTTTTGTCTCAGGCGCCGGATCAGATTTTATCCAAGGTGAGGACTGCACCGAGTGGTGTTGACGAGCAGGTCGGAATTCTGATGGCAAATCCGGCAAACGAGATGGTTACAGTCACACTGACACTTCATGCAAAACAACCAAAAAGAGGGGTTGTGATCTTTGAGAAAGGTATGTGGAAATCTATGATTATCCAAGGGCAGATCAGGCAGTGATCACTTATACCGAAGATGGCAGGAAGGAGATAGTCGCTTGCGGCAGAAAGGAAGAGGCATTGTTCTATGAGGTGGAAGATATGGAACAGGCGGTGTTAGGCGGAAAGAATGGAGATGGATCTGTCCTATACTTCTGACGTGATGGACATCATGACAAAAATCCGACAGCGCTGGAGCCTTGTGTATCCGGAGGAAACAACAGAAACAGAATGTGAAATATAAAAAGAGCAGGAGGAAAACAGAGAGATGGACTACAGAAGATTTGGAAATACGATCATTGCACGGATAGATAAAGGAGAGGAAATTCTTGAGCAGGTAAAGGAAATTGCACTGAGAGAGAAAATAAGTCTTGCAAGTGTGCAGGCACTCGGCGCGGTTGACCGGTTTACGGTCGGCGTATTTAAGACAGAGGAAAAAGAATATCTGGCGAATGAATTTCAGGGAAGCTTTGAGATTGTGTCTCTGACCGGAACGATCAATACAATGCATGACGAGTTTTACTGCCACCTTCATATGAGCGCAGGAAATGAAAAGGGAGAAGTGTTTGGAGGACATTTAAATCGGGCAGTGATCAGCGCGACTTGTGAGATGGTGATCCATGTGATCGATGGGAAAGTCGATCGATATCATGATGAAGAGATCGGGCTGAATTTATTTCGGTTTTAAATAATTAGAACCAAAGACAGGTTTACGATTGTGATAAGAGTAGAAAGTGAATAGAGTAGCGCAGGCTGTCTGACTGAAAGATAAGAAAATATCGCATAGATATGCTTATCCAGTCAGAATTGCCTGCGCTGTTCTTTTATAGAAATTTCATATTTCCTTTATTGACAAATTCCAAATGAAATTTTACTATAAAATTATATTTACTGTGCAAATGCATAGGAAAATACACAGAAATGAATTGAAGGAGCTTGCAATGGAAAAGACGGCAACAGACCGCAGAACGGAGCGGACGAAGGCGAAAATATTAGAGGCACTTTTGGAACTATCGAAAGAGAAGAGTATCAATGAGATTTCCATCCGGGAGCTGACAGAGCGCGCCAAGATCCACAGAAACACATTCTATATTCATTATACAGATGTTTATGGGATTCTGGATGATCTGGAAAATCACATGTGTACTGTGGCAGCTGAGGCCACAGAGCAGTTTACTCCGCAGCAGCTGCGGGAGAATGCAAGCGATGTGCTTGAGATTATTTTTTCATATTTGAAGGAGCGAAGAGAATATTGCATGCTGATGCTGGAGAATCGCACTCGGATTTCAGTCGGGCAGAAAGTGCTGGAATCAGTTTTTGAGAAATATCTGACTGCATTTGAAGATTCCTGTGATCGTCAGGCATTTGCATTTCAGGTACAGTTTCGCTATTGTACGTCCGGGGTGATCGGAATTGTGCTGTACTGGATTGAGCGGGGTTGTATGGAAAGCCCGAAGGAGATGGCGGAGCTTACCGGAAAGCTGATGACAAAAGGGCTGGAAGGCGCTATTTTGGAGGTGACTGTATGAAGAGGCAGGAACCATTGATGGAAGCGGCAGAGAGCAGTTTTCGTGCAGCAGGCATATCAGACTGCTTTTGCAGGGAGGTCCGGTGGGAGCATGTGGAATTAAGTGAAGTGAATTTCTTTAAGACTTCCCTGCGGAAGATGATTCAGGCAGTGAAACTGTCAAAGCGGCTTGGGATTATCATAAAAGAAGAAGGGGCATAACATGAAGGATTTTGTAAAACTGGAAAATGTAAGAAAAATATATCAAATGGGAGAAGTCGAGATCCGAGCAGTGGATGGCATTGACTTTGAGATTGGAAAAGGTGAGTTTGTCGTGATCGTCGGCCCGAGTGGTGCGGGAAAGACAACGGTATTAAATATTCTTGGCGGTATGGATACGGCAACGAGCGGCAAAGTGCTTGTTGATGGAAATGATGTGGCACAGTACACAAACCGACAGTTGATCGGTTACCGCAGAGAGGATATTGGATTTGTCTTTCAGTTTTATAACCTTGTTCCGAATCTGACTGCGTTGGAAAATGTAGAATTGGCGCTTCAGATCTGTAAGGAACCGCTGGATGCAAAGACGGTACTTGAGGAAGTCGGGTTGGGAGAAAGACTAAATAATTTCCCGGCACAACTTTCCGGAGGGGAACAACAGAGAGTGTCGATCGCCCGGGCGCTGGCAAAAAATCCAAAGCTGCTTTTGTGTGATGAACCGACGGGAGCGCTTGATTACAATACCGGGAAGGCAATCTTGAAGTTGCTTCAGGATACTTGTAGAAATAAGGGGATGACCGTGATCGTTATCACACATAACTCTGCACTTGCGCCGATGGCAGATCGTGTAATCCATATTAAAAACGGCCGTGTGGAGAGTATGGAGATGAATGCACATCCGGTACCGGTAGAAACGATTGAATGGTAGGGAGACAGATGAAGAAACGAGCATTGAGAAAAGATTTTTATATGGAAATACGAAAGAGTCTGGGGCGCTTTTTGTCCATTTTCTTTATCGTGGCAATGGGTGTCGCGTTCTTTTCAGGAATCCGGGCATCTGAGCCGGATCTGCGCTATTCCGGGGATGCTTATTTTGACCGGAATCATTTGATGGATCTGAAGGTGATGGGAACGCTTGGGCTGACAGAGAATGATGTGCAAGCAATCCGGTCACTGGAAGGAGTGGCACAGGCAGAACCTGGCTACTCCGCGGATGTAATGGTTGAGCGTGATGGAAATCAGAAAGTACTTCATGTATCGTCGATTTTAGATTCGATGAACCAGTATACTGTGGAAGAAGGAAGAATGCCGAAAAAGGACGGCGAGTGTCTGATCGATCAAGATTTTATCCAGGGATCTGGTTTAAAGGTCGGGGATGAGATCACGCTGATCAGTGGGACGAAGGATCCGGTTACAGATACGTTTACGAAGGAAACATTTCGGATTGTAGGTGCAGGAAGCAGTCCGGAGTATATTTCTTTTCACCGTGGAAGCAGTATGATCGGAAATGGAGAGGTCAGCGGTTTTCTTGCCGTGCCGAAGGAATCTTTTGTGACAGAAGCATACACAGAGTGTTACGTTTCAGTGGAGGGAGCAGAAGAGGAGACCGCATTTACAGAGGAATACGATCAGAAGGTGGAGAAGGTTGCAGAGCGGATTGAATCCATTGGAGAACGGCAGGGAGCGCTCCGCGCAGAGGAAATCCGTGGAGATGCCAAGGAAGAACTTTCCGATGCAAAAGCGGAATTGGAAGAAGGAAAGAAGAAAGCAGAGAAAGAACTTTCTGACGGAAAAGCAAAGATTACAGATGCTGAGGCGCAGTTACAAAGTGCAAAAGAACAGCTGGAGAGTGGAAAACAAGCACTGGAAGCAGGAAGAAATGAACTTCTCGTGAGCCAGACGACAGTCGATGAAGCTTATGCACAGATTGCAGATGGACAGGCACAGCTTGCACAGGGGAAAGCAGAGTTTGCGGCGAAAGAAGAGGAATTCAGAAGTCAGTACGAGACAGGTATGGAACAGATTGCAGCCGGAGAGAGGCAGATTGCAGCCGGACGCATAGAACTGGAAGCAAAGAAAGCCGAGTACGAGGCAGGGAAAGCAGGATTAGATCAGATGAAGATCACGCTGGCAGAACTGCAGGCGGCGCTGGAAAATGGGATGATCCCAGAGGAACAGATTCCACAGACAGAGGTGCAGATTGCAGCGCTTCAGAAGACAATCGCACAATTGGAGCCGCAGTTAGCGCAGGCAGCAGACCAGATCGCGCAGGCAGAACAGGTGATTGTACAGAAGGAGCAGGAACTTGCGGCGGCTAGAACACAGTTGGAGGAAGGAAAGACTGCGATCGAAGCAGCAAGAGGACAGCTACAGAAGCTGAAAATGAGCTGTATGCCGGAGAAGCGCAGGCGCAGAAGGACAGCGGCAGATTGATGCCGGATGGGAAGCAATCCATGCCGGGGAGGCTGAGCTTGCGGCGGGAGAAAATGAAATTGCAGTCAATGAAAAGAAACTTAGCTGAGGCAAAAGAAGCATATGAAAATGGAAAAAAAGAAGCCGAAGCCGAGATCAAAGATGGAGAAATAAGATCAAAGATGCAGAGCAGAAGATTGCGGATATTGAAGATGCCAAAGTGGTATGTCAATGACAGAAAGCACACTTTCTGACTATGTAGGATATGGAGATAACGCAGACCGTATGCGGGCGTCGGAGAAGTATTTCCGATACTATTCTTCATTGTGGCGGCATTGATTAGTCTGACAACGATGACGCGGATGGTTGAGGAACAGCGTACACAGATTGGAACGCTGAAAGCGCTTGGCTATGGGAAATTCAGTATTGCAGGGAAATATCTGAATTATGCGCTGATGGCAACGATCGGAGGAAATATTTTCGGAGTATTGTTCGGAGAGAAAGTATTTCCGTATATTATTGTAACTGCATATAAGATCATTTATATACATATGCCGGATATTGTGATCCCTTACCATTGGGGATATGCGGCGATGGCAACAGGTGCGGCAGTGATCTGCACAAGTGCGGCGACACTTCTTGCATGTTATAAAGAACTGGCATCCCAACCGGCAGTGTTGATGCGCCCGCCAGCTCCGAAGCAGGGAAAACGCGTTTTCTTAGAGCGTATCACATTTATTTGGAGCAGATTAAGTTTCATATGGAAATCCACGATCCGGAATCTGATCCGATATAAAAGCGATTCTTTATGACGGTCTTTGGAATCGGTGGATGTATGGCGCTGATGATCGTCGGATTCGGACTGAGGGATTCTATCTTTGATGTAGGAAGGATTCAATATCAAGAACTGAATTTATATGATGGGATGATTATCTTAAATACAGATGCAGATGAAAAGGATAAGGAATCACTGGAGCAGTATCTGCAAGGGGAGAAGGAGATCAGTCAGGCTTCAGAAGGATATTTAAAGAAAACAAATGTAGAGAAGGGAAAGATAAAGAAAGACGTATATCTGTATGTGCCGGAAGATTTAGAGAAAAATCAGGAATTTTTAGTCTATCGTGACAGAAAGACACAGGAAACATTTGAGCTTGGAGAGCGGGACGTCATTTTGACAGAGAAGATGGCAAAGACACTCGAGGTAAAGAAGGGCGATACGATTACAGTGAAAGGGGAAAATGGTGACAAAAAAGAACTGACGATCACAAATGTATGTGAAAATTATATGGAGCATTATCTTTATGTATCTCCTGAAATTTACAAAGAAATGTTTGGTGCATTTCCAAAAGCAAATAATATTTACTTTAAGATGAAAGAATTTGATGAGAAAAAGTTAAAGGAAATCGGAGAAAAAGTGCTCGAGGAGCGTGCGGCGCTCAATGTTTCCTATACTTATAATGTAGAGGAACAAATGGATGAGATGCTGGAAAGTCTGGATATTGTCATCGTTGTGCTGATTATTTCTGCGGGGCTGTTAGCGTTTGTTGTGCTCTACAATCTGAATAATATTAACATTAATGAGCGGAAGCGGGAGCTTGCGACGATCAAAGTACTTGGATTTTATGATAATGAAGTTTCTGCCTATGTATACCGTGAAAATATTCTTCTGACATTGATTGGAACAGTTGTCGGGGTGATATTGGGCAGTATCCTTCACCGGTTCGTGATTACGACTGTTGAGATTGATACTGTGATGTTTGCAAGAACGATCAAAGGGTTTAGTTTTCTGTACAGCGCACTGCTTACATGTGGATTCTCTGTTTTTGTAAATTGTGTGATGTATTTCAAACTGAAGAAGATCAATATGGTGGAATCATTAAAGAGTGTTGAATAGAAAGAAACAGAAGACGACGAGAATGTTATTGAAAAATTCAGACTGCATTTAGAAAAAAAGTGTCGGGGATGTCTCCGGGTATGGTATAATAAATATCGTACCTGGAGATATTTTTGTTTTTCACAAAAGTGACACAAGTATTTGTTATGATGAGAAAAAACGAAGGAGCGAATGTTTGATGGATAAATTAAAAATATTGGTGGTGGATGATGAGAGCAGAATGAGAAAGCTTGTCAAAGATTTCCTGACAAGAAGTGGATACACGGTTGTCGAGGCAGCAGATGGTATGGAGGCGATGGACATTTTCTATGAGCAGAATGATATTGCACTGATCATTCTCGATGTGATGATGCCAAAGATGGATGGCTGGCAGGTGTGCCGGGAGGTGCGTATGCACTCGAAAGTACCGATCATCATGTTGACGGCCAGAGGAGAGGAGCGGGATGAGTTGCAAGGATTCGAACTTGGGGTAGACGAATATATTTCCAAGCCGTTTAGTCCAAAGATTCTTGTTGCGAGAGTTGAGGCTATTTTAAGAAGAACGAATGTATTTGCGGCAGATGAAGTTGTGGATGCAGGTGGCATTTCTGTGGATAAGGCAGCACACGAGGTGAAGATTGACGGAGTTCCGATAGATTTAAGTTACAAAGAGTTCGAACTGTTGGCATATTTTATTGAAAATCAGGGAATCGCACTTTCGAGAGAAAAGATTTTGAATAATGTATGGAATTACGATTATTTGGGGATGCGAGAACGATCGATACACATGTCAAGAAGTTGAGAAATAAGCTGGGGGACAAAGGTGAGTACATTAAGACCATCTGGGGGATGGGATACAAATTTGAGGTAGAGTAATGAGAGATTCGATCAAACGTCAGATTACTATTTTAAGTGTCGGGATAGTTGCATTTACTATGATCATCGCACTTTTGATCAATGGAAGATTCATGGAAGGTTATTACATTGCAAACAAGGAAGAGGACTTAAAAAATATGTACCAGATGTTAAATGAGTCTGTCGGAAGCAGTGTGATTTACACGGAGTCTTTGGAAGCTATGAAACGTCTTGCAGAGCGGGCAAATATATCTTTTATCGTGCGCGACCGATCAGGAAATCCGGTCATCGGTATGATGAAAGAGGGAGAGGATGAGCTGAACAGTCAGTTAAACGGCTATCTTCTTGATAAGCAGGACGGAAAGATCTTAGAGCAGACATCCTATTATGAAATACGGAAGGCGAAGGATATCAGAAGCAGAACAGAATATAATTGAAATGTGGGGAAGTTTGATCAGTGGATACCATTTTCTGATTCGGACACCGCTTGACAGTATTCGGGAGGGAGCAAAACTTTCTACGAGATTTCTTGCGTATGTGGGCTGCATTATGATCGGAGTGAGCTGTATTCTCGTCTGGTATTTTTCCAGAAAGATCACAGATCCCATCATGGAGCTTGCTATGCTCTCACAAAAGATGGCGAATCTTGATTTCAATGCCAAATATACAAGCGGCGGTGACAATGAGATTGGGGTATTGGGAGACAGCTTTAACCGAATGTCGGAAAAACTGGGAGCAGACAAATCACTTCCACGTTAAAGACCAGCAAACTTTGAATTGCAAAAAGATAATTGAACAGAAGGAAAACAGGAAGAGCGCCGGAAAGAATTTATCGGAAATGTATCCCATGAGTTGAAGACGCCAATTGCACTGATCCAGGGTTATGCAGAAGGACTGAAAGAAGGGATCCATGATGATCCGGAGAGCATGGAATTTTACTGTGACGTCATCATCGATGAGGCCAATAAGATGAACCAGATGGTAAAAAATCTGCTGACATTAAATCAGTTGGAATCCGGAGATGACGGATTGTCCATGACAAGATTTGATCTGGCAGGCTTAATCCGCGGAGTGCTGCAAAGCTGTGAGATTTTGATCCAGCAGGCAGAGGCGAAGGTGAGCCTGAAAATGCAAGAGACAATTTATGTATGGGCAGATGAATTTAAGACAGAGCAGGTGCTGCGAAATTATATCAGCAATGCAATCCACCATGTGGAGGGAGAGCGGATTATCGAGATCAAAGTAGAAGAAACAGGAGAGAAAGCACATATTTCTGTCTTCAATACCGGAAAATCGATTCCACAGGAAGATGTGGAACGGATCTGGGATAAGTTTTACAAAGTAGATAAAGCGCATTCGCGGGAGTACGGTGGAAATGGAATCGGACTTTCTATCGTGAAGGCGATCATGGAGTCCTTTCATCAGAAATTTGGGGTAGAAAATTATGACAATGGGGTAGCATTCTGGTTCGAGTTGGATATGAAATAACAGATACCGGCAGGAAAAAGGAAACAAAAGAAAAGTTAGGAAAAGCAGGAGGAAAAGAAGATGGCGGCAATTAGCGGAGCTTGGTTAGAAGCATTAAAAGGAGAGTTTAAGAAGCCATATTATAAGAAATTATTTGAAACAGTCAATCAGGAGTATCGGACGAGACAGATCTTTCCGCCTGCGGATGATGTGTTCAATGCATTTCATCTGACACCATTAAATGAAGTGAAAGTAGTCATTTTAGGGCAGGATCCATACCACAACGTAGGACAGGCACATGGACTTTGCTTCTCAGTGAAACCGGAAGTAGACATTCCACCGTCACTGGTGAATATTTATCAGGAACTGCATGATGATCTTGGATGTGAAATTCCAAATCATGGATACCTTGTCAAATGGGCCAAACAGGGCGTATTGATGCTCAATACAGTTCTGACGGTGCGCGCTCATCAGCAAATTCGCACCGGGGAATTGGCTGGGAAGAATTTACAGATGCAGCGATTCGGGTACTGAATGAACAGGATCGACCAATCGTATTTATCTTGTGGGGAAGACCGGCACAGACTAAGAAAGCAATGTTAAATAATCCGAAACACCTGATCTTGGAAGCGCCACATCCAAGTCCGCTCTCTGCCTACCGTTGGTTTTTTCGGAAGCAGACCGTTTAGCCAGACAAATGCATTTTTAATGGCAAATGGAGTGGAACCGGTTGACTGGCAGATTGATAAGATAGAGTGAACGATTGAAAAATAAAAGAAAAGAGAGGAAAGTGACTATGGAAAAGTATGATCTTCTGATTATCGGCGCGGACCGGGGGGATATGTAGCGGCGCTTGAGGCAACAAAACGGGGAATGAAGGTACTTGTTGTAGATAAGAAAGAGGCAGGGGGAACTTGCGTAAACAGAGGGTGCATTCCGACAAAAGCATTGCTGCATGCCTCCACGATTTATAAAGATATGAAAGACTGTGAGAAATTCGGACTTTATGCAAAGGAAATCGGATTTGACTTGCAGAAATTATATCAATATAAAGAGGAAATCCGTCGTAGAAAGCGGAAAGCAAATCGAGGAAGAATTTTCAAGACTTGGTGTTACTTTTGTACAGGGAACTGCACAGGTTCAGGCAGATAAACGAGTGGTCGTAAAAATGGCACATATGCAGAAGCGTACCGTTGGCAGTGGACTGTCAGATGATGGAAAGAACCCGGCCGATATACTAGATACCGTTATCTATGAGGCAGATAAAATTCTAATTGCTTCCGGAGCAGCGCCGAGGAAACTTGGGCTTCCTGGGGAGGAGTTGTCGGAAGTAATGACGAGTGAAGAACTGCTTCAGGCGAAGGACAGATGTTATGACAGGCTGGTTGTTGTAGGAGGCGGTGTCATTGGACTGGAGATTGCCACTGTATTTCAGGCGCTCGGTTCAGAAGTGACTGTGATAGAATTGGGAGAGCGGCTTCTTCCGTCGATGGACATTGAGTTTGCTGAGGCTTTGGAGAAGATTCTTGTCGGGCGTGGAATCCATGTGTATAAGAAAAGTTTGATAGAGCGGTTCGAGAAAGAAGAGCATGGTGTAAGCTGTCATTTGATGTCCGAAGGGAAAAAGCAGATTCTTTCCGCGGATGCAGTGCTGGTATCTGTGGGAAGGCAACCTTATACGGAAGAATTGTTTGCAGCAGACTTGAAGATTCGCATGGATCACGGCAAAGTGCTTGTCAATGAATTCTTCATGACAAATATCCCGGGCATCTATGCGATTGGAGATGTGATCGGAGGAGTTCAGCTTGCGCATGTTGCTTCCGCTCAGGCGAAATATGTTGTGGAGCGCATGAACAATTTAGAACCGTCAGTCATCTTATCCATCGTGCCAAGTTGTCTGTTTGTCTCCATGTCGATCATCCCAAACTGTCTGTATCTGAATCCGGAGATTGCAACGGTCGGACTGACTGAAGAAGAGGCAGAGAGGAAAGGCATCCCAGTGCGCTGTGGGCGTTACCGGATGGACGCAAATGGACAGACGATTTTATCAAAAGAGGAAGTGGGATTTATCAAAGTACTGTTTGCCGCAGACAGTGACGTACTGCTGGGCGCACAGATCATGTGTCAGCGGGCAACAGATATGATCGGGGAACTGGCGACAGCGATCGCCAACGGTCTGACATCCCGACAGCTAATGTATGCGATGCGTGCACATCCGACTTTTAATGAGGCGGTTTCCAAGGCAGTGGAAGACAGCAGGGAATAGAAAAATATGAAATAAAAGTTATTCAAAATCTTAAGAATATAAATATGGAAATACAACCTCTAGAGTGAATTAGAAAGTACACGTTGCGAGGTTGTATTTTTTTGCTGTTTTTCCATTACATAGTTGGTCAGCAGGATTCCCTGTCGTTCGACCTGTTGCTCTTTTTTTACAACATATCCACGGTGCTCGAAAAATGGTCTTGCAGTGATGGAGCATGTGTGGTAACTGTCGCACTTTCCACAGATGCTTCCAGTTTCTCGCAGAGTGCAGTAGCAATACCGATTCCCTGATGATCTTTGTGGACATAGAGACGGTCTAGGTAGCCGGAGGAATCAATATCGCCGAATCCAGCAATTGTTTCCCCATCGACAGCGACAAAGGATGTATGCGCGAGAAAAGACTTATTCCATGCAGCAAGATCTATGGAACCGGTCGCCCATACATCCATCTGCTGGCGGGAGGCGCCTTGTTGATTGTTGTTAAATATGCTACACTGACTGTAGCAGTTCTTAAAGAGAAAACCGTTCGATGTGCTGCTCATCAAGGCACTCTTTTGTACATTGACAAGATATGAGGTTGCAATACGAAATTCGTGTACTGCGTAAAATCTTAATCGTAAAGACATTATTACTGTATGGCATGGGAAGTTTAGTACCTGATGCAGTTACAGATGAGCATATCTTATCCGTAAAGAGTGTTGTCAACCACCCTATGATGTAACGCCACTTTAGATAGCAATATCTTTTGGGGTTAAAAGTCGGAGACGTATGTCGTTCGTACGACTGGGCAGTTACAAGCCCATGACCTTTAGGTCGTGGGTAGTTGACAGAAAAGAATGCTGATTTCTTCACAGTCTTCGGGGTGTAAGGTCTGAGTGTTATATGGCTGAAATGGTTTGCTTGTAGTTGTGACATAGGCGTAGAACCTCTTGTATCTAATAGAATATTTTTTGTATTGTAGCATGATGCAGTAGAGAATGAAATCATGCTACAGCAATCTCCTATTTTTTGAAGCGTGTATTTTTTTAGCGGCCATGCATCTTTTTCCAGAAAAAGACGCCGGAGATTACTGAAGGAAGACCGACCCAAAGTGCTACCGCACATAATGTGACAGTCTCAAAATCCGGGACAGTCAGTGTGCAGCCCAGATAGAGAAGCACAATCGGGATGGACAGATCATGAAGTACACGATGAGCTACATTCCAGGTATCTTCGTCGTGTACGGTCCATGGAAGTCGCAATCCGGTATGTCTGTTGAAGGGAAGTCTTGTCGATATCATGCCGGTAAAAAGGATAATGGCAGATACGAGCAGCATTGCAAAAAATTTCCCATCGGTATTGGAAAAAGGAAGGATGCCCATCTCGGACAAGGCAAAGGTTACAATACAGACAGTAAGGACGCCAATATTAAAAAGGGTTGTAATTCGAACGGCACCGAGTTTTTTTACGGAGGTTGTCGTGCGGGTGAGCAGAGCAGTATTCCGGTACAGAATGATAACTGCTGTCAGAAGGCAGGCAAAGGTCAGTAAAACGGAAACAATAGTATTGTCGATGATCAGTGCAAAGAGCATAGAAAGCATCGAAAAAAGAAGAATCAAGATTCCGTTTTTTGTCTCGGCGGCGGGAAGAAAGACTCCGTTCCTGCAACTTCGTTTGGCCAAGCTCTTTCATTGAGGCGAGCAAGTTCTATAGCAAGAGTTTCTGCAGAGAGGGATTCTGAATGTGGTTGTTCGTCGGTCCCAAGCAGTTCTGCAACAGAAATTCCCAACACCTCTGCGAGACGGATCAGAAGTTCCGCATCCGGTACGGAGAGATTATTTTCCCACTTTGACACAGTCTGCCGGACAACATTCAGAGGGATTGCCAGTTCCTCCTGACTCATTTTCTTCTCTTTTCGATATTTTTTAATTTGATCTCCTAACATATCGAAGTCTCCTTTCACATGTAGATTGATGTTCCACTGCCAGTATAAAAATCAGGGGAAGAAAAGGCAAGCAACGCAAGTTAACATGGAGGTTTTATCGTGGAAACTTCCGTGTTCAGGCGATAGTAAGTGTCATTTATCTGCATAATTTCCCCAGGCTGATCGTTAATTTGCTTCCGTCCAAGAAGAAAATATGGTAGTAAGTGACCGCACCGGAAGAGAGGGCTTCCTTGCGCGAAATCTCCTCGTGAAAACGGAGTTGATGCATCCAGTCAGTGAAGGCAGAAATTTCTTCTTTGGAAAGGTTCTGTGAGGTGGGAGAATCCTTCCACCCGTGATGGAAATACGCTCAATTTGTTTGATGTTGGAAGCATGGATCTTAGACAAATATTGTTTAGGAATTTTAGAAAAAGTAGTCGTATCTTCTCGCAGGGAGGAATCCTCAAACTGGCAGGCGGTTAGCGTAAGAAATAAAAATGCCAGAAGGAATGGAAGGAAAAAGAAGCGGGGAAAATTTTTAAAAACTCCAGCGGATATTTTTTGCATGGAAGATCACTCCTTTCGTATTATGAGGGAGAAGTATCATTGTCTGTTACGTTTTTTGTATTTCCAGAACTTTTCACCACAGTGCGGGCAGCGGGAAGGAATCAGAAGATTACTTCCGGGAAGTCGTACGCATCGAATCTGCTTTTTTACACATAGATCATAGAGGTCAGGATTCTGTACAAATCTCTGTTTGGTTAGAAATGTCCGCGGCATGGTCAGAAGCGGAAGTTCACCGCCGCAATTCGGACATTTCCAGAAACGATGGTGCAGAATATCTGAGGAATATAGCAGGGCAGCGCTGAAAATTAGAGAAAGCAGCAGAGCGATGGAATGATAAGCAGTAGAATCTTTGCCCAGTTGTGGTGTACTTGTCCGCTTCCAGAAGAAGGCAGGAATATACCTGCTGCGGTAAGCACAAAGAAAGACCGTTCCAAAAACTTTCCTGTTGCTACAAGGCGGGCACTCCGAGAATTTTGTTTGATCAACTGCTCCTTCTGGAGCAAGACTGTC
>ENA-OQIG01000246-OQIG01000246.1-human-gut-metagenome-genome-assembly--contig:-NODE-246-length-32168-cov-3.720920_pt1 | contig 32168 bp, 37 predicted proteins | sample MGYA00242576_ERZ504741 | MGnify/ENA primary metagenome ERZ504741 (study PRJEB26092, sample SAMD00036436) | human gut metagenome | host: Homo sapiens | study: EMG produced TPA metagenomics assembly of... | reverse complement strand
ATAGCGTAATTGCCTGACGGAAAATCTATCAGTGTATTTTTTATTAAAAATCTGATAAATATGCCCGGGTGTAACCGCCACTTCGTGTGTGAGGTTGGTTAACGAGCAGAATATTTGCTCCAACTCCTGCGCCATTTCCTACGTCAGAAATGAAATTTTTAGATGTGATAAAATTATTGGCTTCATTGATGTAAACATTTGATTCACCTAAATAGGTTTTTCCATTATGCTCATTAAGCATATTGAGTGTGATGGTGTCTGCCGGATCATCTGGTGTGTCATCATCACTACAATTAACGAAACACATAGTACAAAGGGATAATAAGAAAATCCCAACTATTTTCTTTGTATTCATTTTTTTAATTTCTTAATTTATCAGGAACTTAGTTTGACTTGTTGCTTAGAAATATTTTATCGATATAATAGTCAATACTCTTTGAAGTATTGCGGAATAATAGTTGAAGCTTGTATTTCCCTTTAGGATATTCTTCTTGAGAAGGTAAAAAGAACCTTATTTTGGCGCTTTCATGAGAAGGTATTAAATATCCAAGATCATTTTTTACATAATTATCCGGATAAACTAAAGGAATCCATGAATTATTACTTTCTCTATAGTGCAAGAAAGTATTGCTAATATAAATAATTGTATCGTTTGTATTATTAGTAATTTCTGTTTTCAAGATCCGTCTTTTGAGCAGGGGGCTTTTAATAAAAAGCGCACTTTATATTCTCATTTTCTCTTGTAATAAATTCTTCCCCCTGCATTTGTTTTTCTTCTACAATCGTTTCTCCTGGCTCGATGGAATTAATGAAATGTGATATATCCATTTTATATGAATTAAGAGAGTCGATACTATTTTCATATTCAAGGTTTACAGTGCTTTTAGAATTGCCTGTTTTATTATGACAACTGATTAGCATGAATAAAACAATTCCATTGGTTAGCAAAATCGATATTAATTTGAGCATAAGTTAAGTATGAAATGGATTGGATAAGTTACTTATCCAATCCATTGGTAATTATTAGTTGAAATGAGCATTTAGTTTTGATGCTATATTATCAACCTTAACAAATATAGATGTGAAAGCTGTGCTTCCTTTATGTATACCTATTACTTTTTTACTATCTGTAAGATATACTGGTCCCCCGCTATCTCCGAACGCACTTAAATGTGTAGCTTCACCCATATCTGTATAGTATATTCCATCGGCATTTACATTTGCATTGGTACTTGTAATATAACCTTCAGATTGAGCTATAGTCTCTCCTAACTTGGTTACATTATCTCCTGCCCAAATATTATATTCTTCTCCAGTAAGATTTCCATTATTGGGAACGATGGAGAAATTAGTTATACTAATGAATGCTGCATCAACGGAACCACCTTGGATTGAAAAGTCACAACTACCGATTAGTGTGTTATTATAATATGCCGGGTCACCCGTGTTATAAGCATGTCCTGCAGTAACAAAACCGTCAGTGTTAAATCTAGTAGCTCTATATCCCATTGACGCAGTGCCTTTAGGTGTGCCTATAGAACTTCCTGGCGATAATGAGTGGTTTTGAAATTCTCTTGTGCATTGTTTAAATACAATTCCTGAAAAGTTCACTACTTCTGATTTAAACTCTTTTATTTCCATTTCATTAGATTTGTCAAGTTCTACCACGACACAGTTCTCAAAATCATTCAGATAATAGTATCTTATATTCTTGGCAATTTGAGAATCTTTATTACTGCTAATAAATGAAGTTATTTTGGTTAGAACATTATTCAGCTCCGTATAAGAATAATTGCCTTGTGTATATATGACATCATTCTCACCTATTAACCTTATAAGAGTGGCTTTGGTACTTTCTATTTCTCCTTTAAGAAAAACAACAAGTTTACCATTCCCGTTAATATAACTTCCCCCATAATAGTCCGGATAGTCACTAGTACTTAATGAACGAGTTTTTGTCATTCCAAATGATTCTAATAATCTTATACCAGCCTCACGAGCTTTTTCATTGTTTCTTTTTACAATGTTTGGCTGTTCGTTGTTTTCTCTTTGAAGTACATCGTCTGAAGAACATGATGATACGACTAATCCGAAAAACAGCAGAATGGTCAAAGGTAACAATAATTTTTTCATAAGCGGATAATTTGAATTAATAAATGATACGTATTTTACCTCTTCCTTAAAAGGATTGTCTTTTTTATTGGTGAATATCTATTAATGCTCTTCATTACAAACCGAATATTCTATATCGTTGATATAAAGTCGTCATTGAAACAGATTTTACAGGTATGCTGTTTACCCAATCTAAGATTCCGTATGCATCAAGAATATAGTCATCGTCGTAGTATGCAAAACAATATAACGATGTCGGATTGTAGATATACCAAATATTGGTGTTTGTATTTTTAAACTTGTACATTCCAGCCTCATCTACATCGTTTATTGAAAATGATAATGTGGTTTGTAGGATAGGATTTATTACTTTATTCGGATTAGCTTTGATAGCTAGTTTATAATATTTGCTCTTTTCATCTTTTATAGCATTACTTTTTTCGGTAAAGGTTGTGGCAACACTGTTCGCTTTTAATTCTGCATCGGATTGACTTGCTGCACTTGAATTTGAGAAAATGAGCTTATCTCCTTGTCTTGTATTTAGCACAGGTACAATATCATATAATTTCTCTCCCGAGCTACTTTTGCGGACGTATACTTTCATTATTTCTATATACGGTTCTTCAAGTTGTTCTTGGTGCTGAAAATCCATGTGGGTGTCGTTATATCTTTGCTTAAAGTTTTCTTCCAAAATAAAATCCGATATTGGATAGAGCCCACCATCTTGAATGTCAATCATTGTATGTGTTCTTGAATCATTTAATGATTGAAGCCAACTCGTTAAATTAATGGATGTACTTTTAACGTCATAAGGAGGTGTTGCAACATTATAACCATAAGCGCCGCCCAATGTTTTGATAGATACATGTAATTCGGAAAAAGATTTAGTCTCTGTAGAAGAATTGCCATCTTTTGTTCCAACAGAAAAATCTCCTGAAACAGAGTCCTTGTTCCATGAATAAGTTGCGTTTATTGATTTATCCATGTCGCGCTCTTTACTATTGAAATCTGTACTTTGTGTGTCAAGACCATAGTATAAAGCCGATGCCCGCCCACCTGTATAATAGCTTGTTAAGACAAATTCTCCGTAACTTTGAATTAATTCTACCATGGATGAATTATAAAGGGCATCTACAAATAATTCGTCCAAATAATCTGCCGAAATTCTTCTCAATGCACTAGGTGCTGTTTGTAAGGATATCATTCCATTAATAACTTCAACACTAAGTTCTCCGTGTACTGCTTGTTCGGAATTACTTGTGTTATGCTTGAAAATATCGGTTACAGTTTTCTTTCTTCCCAGTTTGAACGGACCAATATTTAGTGAGAATCCGGATTTGACAGTTTTAGTAAACGATGAAGTTGTTTCTAAGCGTTCGAAGCTGGCGTATGACATGGCTTCTGTTGACGTTGTCCTTAACTCTTTGGCAATTATATATGAAGGATATCTTTCAAGTAGCTTTTCCATATTAACAATTGGAAATCTCGCATTTGAAAAGTCCCCGATAATTGATGTTCCGTTTTCTATGGCATAAGAATTTCCAAGAAAATCAGTAGCATCGGTAAATGATGTCCTAGTACTGGGTCTGGGTGCTATCTTTTTAGACCAAACTTTTGGTAGATTCGGGTCACGTTCTTGCAAGATGATTTCTGATGTTGAATCATCCTGATTGTTTAGCGAAGCAGAATCACTTATTTCGTCTTCATTGTTACATGATGCTATAACAAACAATATGATACATGAAAATATAGTAAATTTTCTCATATAGGTCTATTTTTTTAATATGATTGGTGATGATTGACTTGCATTTCTGGTGTTCACTCTTCTTTTTACACTTTGTTGAGTATCCAAGTTTGTCTCTTCTAAATCAACATCGGATATTTCATCTACATGAATCCTTCCGCTCCAACGTCCAGGCAATTTGGCTATTCTAGCATCTTTATCTTTTTCTTTATATTCAATTGTGGCAACATAGTCTACTGATACATCAATACTCTTTAAATAATAGGTCACCGTGAGTTTTGTACGTTGGAGAAACTTTGACAGGTTCTATATGCTTTAATGTATTTTCCATTACTCTGCGTACATTGGGCTGGTATTTTGTATCAATTGGTATACTTGCATTAGGAACAAGATCTATTTCTCCTAATGTAACTGTAGGGCGTGCAAATAGCATATCTGAAGCTGGAACCTTAAATGCTATTCCCTTTTCTTCTTTAAAATAGGAGTCCTCTTGTATAGCCTTTTCAAATACGAGGTTCTCTCGTATAAATTGGGATGAAGAGTTTGTTATGGCTCGTTTGATAGAGACATTCTCCCTTTGGGTCACAGTTGCGGAATATGGATTGATAAATTCTAGGCTTTTCAGTGTGAATACAGCATCAGGGTGATAGTAAATTCCTGTTGGGCTCTTTGTGTATATTGGCTGAAACCAACATTATTAGCTTGTATATCTACCACATAATTGAATACATCCCACCATGAACACTACTTCCTTGGCCAAGATATAGCTCATTTTGAAGGACATAAGTTCCTGGATTATTAGTAGCAGGTATAATGTCCCAGGAATCCATGGCTCCTGTAGTGGAATTACTGCTCATTGCAAGTAATATTTTTGATTCCGGATTACTAGTGTAATGTCCTACAGCTAGACGAGTTTTCGAGTAGTTTGAATAAATTAAATAGGGTATGCCGGTAATTGATGAGGGAATTTGGACATAGAATTTACCATAAGAGCCAGGATTATATCCCTCATAGGTCACTCTCTGTCCCCAACCAGTACATGATAAATATCCACCTCCAGTGCTAAGTGTGAAGGGTAACTCTCTAATAGCCCACATATTTTCTGAAAAATATTGGCTATAGTTACTTGAAGCTACTGATCGTGTCTTCGCTTTCTTTAGTTCATCTATCCTTTCTTTTAATGCTTTTAGCTCATCTGTCATTTCAGACAATTCATAACTTTCTAATTGAAGGCTATCCGATTCCAATCCTGATAAGTTCAGTTTTTCTGTAGATGACTGGATCTCATTTTCAATCTCACTTTCGCAAGAGTACAATAACAAGGTGATGCAAGGCAGCACCAATAAGAATCTAAAAATGTTTCCCATAATTATTAGTTTTATAGGTTTATAAAGTTTGATATTTTTATTATTTATCGTTGATTATTCGATTTCAAACTCTCCAATGAAAGTTATGTCTTTTTCTATGTAGAGAAGTTCATAATGACCGACTCTGTAGCCTTTCAAATCAATCTTATAAGTTTTTTGCTCATTAGGAGTTAATATCACATCTTGGAAGATAATATTTCCCAGTTGATCTTTTACTTGGAAAGTAACTTGATCGTCGATGTCTTCAAGAAAACGAACTTCAATAGAGTTTTCGTCTTGGGTAGCTTCTATTGGGATAGAATTTGGTGTTTTTTGGCATTTATGCCATCTTATAATTTTAGTTCTTTGTGTTGATAGATTATTGGCTTCTATTATCATGAATGGAATGCCAATTAATAATAGTAAAATGCTTAGTTTTCTCATATCTTTGATTGTTTTTTGCAAATTTATGGAGATATGAGGGGGAATGCAAATAAAAGAAGTTTTTCAGCGTGGACAAACAGTGCTTGATAATCAGTCGCTTATGATGTTTTGCGTGGACATCCTTTTATGTTGCTGATTATTTCTTCCTGAGAAGAGGTATTAGTGCATGTTTTCAATTAAATACTCATACAATGTAGCATTATTATCTGGTAATATTATATTCAGTTTTTGTCTAAGTCTGAGTCTTTTTTTTCTTACTGAGTCGACTGTAATGTTTAGTAACTTTGCTTCTGTGTTAGTGTCAAACCCTGATATATATAAACAGCAATACCAAAAGTCTTGCTCTGGTAAATCTGGGCATCGACTATATATGTATTTACGTAAATTCGGATAAATATATGTTATTTCATCTGCAATGAGTTTCCATTGCTTGTCTGTTATTAATGGCTTGTTATTTCTGGGCTTATTTTGGTTGGCTAGGTGTATTAGTTCTTTATGTAAAGGTGAATTCTCTAGAATTTTATTTTGCAATTGTTTATAGTTGGTGGTTAGGAGACTTATTTCTTCCTGCATTTCCTCATAGCTCTCATTTTTCTCCTTAAATGTATCTAACAATCTTTTTTTCTTTTCCAGTTCTAAAGAAACATAAAGCAAATCTGTCTTTATTCGGTTCAACTCTTCTTGTTGTCTTTGGATTTTCTCTTTTGCTTTCTTTCGATATAGTAGATATCCTATTATTATTAACAATAGTATTCCAATGCATATAACTAAAACTATAATGTAGCTTTGCTGTTTAATTTTTAATCTATCTACTTCTTTGCTGATCTTTAAATGATTATATTTAGACTCTATGTTCAATATCTTAGATTGGTTATCAGCATATATGATTGAATCAGTTATTTCGACGTATTCTTTCAGATTAGTAAGAGCTTTCTTTATAATTCTTTTCTTCATTATAGATTTGGTAGTATAAATATTTAATGCTGTATGTATACTTTGGATTATCTTGTAGTATTTTGGATAGTAGCTCTTGTGCTTTGTTAATAGCCCCCGATGCAATATATAAGTCTATCAGTGCCATATAATCGGGCATTGTTTCTCTTCCTACCAATGCTTTGAGAAAGTATTCTTCAGCTTTATCATATTTATTTTGCATTGCATAAATATTCCCTAAGGCATTGTCTATTGATGCAGTGACTTCGATATTTTTAGTATTACGTGCTACAGAATCAGCTATAGTTAGAATTTTTAAAGCGCGTGATAACGAGTCTATGCATGCATATTCGCGTCCTACATCTCTTAATGCGCAAGCATAGCTATCTGTATTATTTTCTTTTTTGAAGCATTCGGCAGCAGCTTATATCTTTTGATAGCTTCTGTCCGCATGAATTTCTCTCCATATAAATCGCCTATATAGCTATATGTATATCCGGTGAGGTTATTAAGCTTATTCTTTTCTGCAATGTCCAGTGCATTGGTATAAATAGACATTGCTTTATCATAATCTCCATCAGCAAAATAGGATCGACCTAAATAAATCAAGATTTGCACTTGTTCGTCAGGGCTACCATGTGAGGAATACCAGTCATAGGCTCTTTCTAATTGGTAAGTTGGTAGGATGCTATTAAAAATTTCGTCTGTAATCTTTCCTGATAACATACACCAGCGTTGCAAAGGTTTTGTTGTCTAGTTTTTCAGGAGATGATATACCTTTTAGTAGGTTGGATGCACTGTCAGGATTTATGGCAATGGCTTTTTCTACTTCATTTAGCAGTCTGTCAGATACGGATTGTTGTTTGTTGCATCCTGATAGCACTAATATAGATGTTATAATTATAGCAATACTCTTTCTCATTTGTCTGTCGTGGTTTAGTTTCGTTGTAAAAGTAATCTTTATTTTCTATATTATGCTCTTTTATAGGGAGATTATTTTAGTTCGGGGAAATAATAATTAGTACTGTCTATATCATACATTAAATTAATTTCAAATCTGCTTTTACTTTATTAAGTTCATGTGATCTAATTTGATTATTTCCCAGCTATTAATAGACTCTTTCTTATTTATAGTGAGAAAAGTTCCTTTCTATTAATACCTAAATTACTTTACTATAATTCTAAACTTGTTTTTCATTAATCGCAATCTATAATTGCAAGTTGCAATTATATAAATGAAGCTTTTGATTTTATAAATGAAAGCTTTGTTTATAAAAACAAAAGCTTCATTTAGAGATTGCCTTTAATGTTAGTAATCTTTTCTATTAGTGAAAAGGAAGTTTGGCATCAATAGAGAATAAGTTTATATCTAATAGATTGGAATCAGTCTATTAATCAAAATTCGGCAGAAAGGTATAGTGAATCGGGTGAAACCTATGTGAAAGGCAGACCTTCACCCGAAATCCCTTTATTCATCGATGTTTCAGAGTGGTGAAGGAGGTGAATGTCATGTTTAAAGAAAAGTTGTAGATGTGTGTAAGATAAAACATCTTGCACGCATCTGCAACGGTATCTTGCACAGGTTTATACTGCTATTAATCAAATAGATAAACTCTGGTTAGTGTAAGGTGCAAGATAAAATCGAACACTAAAAGGTTCTGTGGAAGTTCCGGAAGTTATCCCAAAAGCTCTTTTACTTTTGCGGAAATGGCACGTCCTTCTGCAAGTCCTGCCAGCTTCTTGGAGGCAACTCCCATGACCTTACCCATGTCTTTACCGCTCGTAGCACCTGTCTCTGCGATAATTTCCTTCAAAGCAGCTTCCAGTTCTTCGGCAGTCATTTGTTTCGGCAGGTATTTTTCCATAACGGCTACCTGACCCAATTCTACGTCAGCCAAGTCCTGACGACCCTGTCCGATATAGATTTCAGCAGAATCTTTTCCTTGTTTTACAAGTTTCTGGATAATCTTCAGAGCTGCGTCATCTGTCAATATATCGTTAGCTCCCGGAGCTGTCTTAGCTTCGAGGAAGAACTTCTTTATATTTCTCAAGGTTTCGAGGCTACTTTATCTTTCGCCTTCATTGCGTTTTTAATGTCTTCGCTGACTTGATCGAATAAATCCATACTATTATAATTATAAATTGAAGATTAAAAATTAGATCTGAAGCCTGATGCTGTGGGACTATAATTTTCGTTCTTAAACTCTTTGTTTAGAATGTAATTACGCCGTTATCATCCGTAGCTTCTTCTGTTGCCACTTCTTCTTCCAATGCAGCTTTTGTCCGGATTTTAGTAAGAGTCGTCTTATCACGCATGTACGTGGGAGAATCTTCTACCATGGCGATGATATCGTCGTTGTCCAAATCTTCCGTGTTGAAAAGATAGATGTGACGGCGTTTGCGGAGGCTCTTGCTTCCGATATTGCTGGCACTTTCGCCGTATGCCTTGCGGATACGTTCTTTGTTCTTCTCTTTTTCCTCTTCCAGTTGCAGTTGGCGTTCTTCCTCTTCCTGGCTGCGTGCAGCGTGCAGGCTGTCCATTCCGGGGACGTCTTCTACACCGAATCCGGTTGCCAATACGGTGATCTTTACTTTTGTATCCAGTGAGTTGTCGATGGCAACACCCCAGATCACTTCCACTCCTTCGCGGAATTTGCTCATGAACTCGTGTATCTCGTTCATTTCCTCCATCATTAGTTCGGATGACGGGCAGAAAGAAACGTTCAACATAACCTTCTTGGCATTGAAAATATCGTTGTTGTTGAGCAACGGAGAATGCAGGGCATCATCGATTGCTTTCGTCACACGATTTTCTCCTTCGCCGAATCCGGTACTCATGATCGCTACTCCGCCATCTTTCAGGATGGTTTTCACATCGGCAAAGTCGAGGTTGACCGTACCACGCATGGTGATAATCTCGGCAATGCTCTTGGCAGCGATGGAAAGAGTGTCATCGGCCTTGCCGAAGGCATTCATAAAGGTAAGGTCGGCGTATATTTCGCGCAGGCGTTCGTTGTTGATAACCAATAGGGCATCAACGTGCTGGGCGATACGTTCGACGCCGTCCAGTGCCTGGATGATTTTCTTTTCTCCTTCGAAGATAAAGGGGATGGTGACGATACCGACAGTCAGAATATCCATTTCCTTCGCAATGCGGGCGATGACCGGGGCAGCTCCTGTTCCGGTTCCTCCTCCCATTCCGGCGGTGATGAATACCATCTTGGTGCCGTCGTTCAGTTGTGCCTTGATATCTTCTATACTTTCTTCAGCGGCGTCGCGTGCCCGTTCGGGACGGTTGCCGGCTCCAAGCCCTTGCGTGATGCTACGGCCCAGTTGCAGTTTCACCGGGACAGGTGATTCGGCCAATGCCTGGTTGTCCGTGTTGCAAAGAACGAACGTTACATCATGGATGCCTTCCCGGTACATGTGGTTTACAGCATTACCACCACCACCACCTACACCAATCACTTTGATGATCTTCGGTGAATCTGTCGGGAAATCGAATTGTACTATCTCGTCCATAATAATATGATTTCTGATTTATGATTTCTGGTTTCTGAACTCTGATTTTTGAATCTTGATTTATAAGTTATGATTTATGATTTATGATATAGCGCGCAGCCAACTCATAACTCATAATTCATAAATCATAAATCACTTCATATCGTCGTCGGAGAAGATTTCTTTCGTCAACGAGTCGATCTTGCGCTGAATCCAGCTCGGACCGGCTTCTCTTTTCCGTCTTTCTTTCTCTTCCTTTTCCTTTTGCTTGCGAAGTTTTTCCGCTTCTTTAGCAGCTAACTTGGCTTCACGCTCTTCTTCCTCTTTCTTGAGGCGGGCGAGGCGGGCCTGTTCCTTCAGCTCCTGGTCGTCTTCAAATATGTCTGCGGTCCTATGCACTTCCGGCTCCGGTTTGGAGACTGGCGGTACAGGAGCAGCAGCTTGCGGGGCGGTTTCAGTCAGGCAACAGTTTTGGTTCCCTTCAAACAGTAGACCGAACAATGTGTTCTGTGAACCGTCTTTTTTTAGTATATTGTTGGGGGCATGGACCGTATTGCGTGGAAGTTTCGCCATCCGTATCTTTTCTATCTTGCTGCGTTTGCGCAAGGTTTCGTCCAAGTTCTTCAGGTTGGCGGCTCCTCCTGTCAGGATAAGTCCTGCCAGCAGTTTGTCTTCGTAGCCGGATAGCTGAATCTGGTTCCATACGTTGGCAACGATTTCTTCGGCACGGGCTTCGATGATATTATTAAGGTCTGCCACTTTGATGATACGGTTGTCATCCTCCAGTTTGCAGGTAGCTTCTTCCTCTTGTTCGGGGTCTTCTTCGTAGAGGGCGTCACCGTAGGCTTTTTTCAGGCGTTCGGCTTCTTCCTCCTCCATTTGCAGGGTGGTGATGTCACGCGTGATGCTGTTGCCTCCCAAAGGTAATACGGTGAGGAAGCGGAGAATGTTATTCTTATATACAGAGATGGTAGTCGTATCTGCTCCGAAGTCGATCAGTGCACAACCCGAACGGCGTTCGCTTTCTGTCAGTACGGCGTTGGCTGTTACTAGCGGGGCGATCAGTTGGTCGGCAATGTCGATTTTTGCCTGCTGGAAGCAATGCTCCAGATTCTTGCGTACGGAAGCACGGGCAACGATGTTGAGGAAACGTCCTTCGATGTGGCTTCCTACCAGACCTACCGGGTTGGCTTGCAGATTATTGCCCACCTTGTATTCTTGCGGAGCTACGTCCAGTATATCCATATCAACCACCGGGATGGCAATGTTTTCATCACCGATAGCGCTTACAAGTTCTTCGGATATGATGGCTTCTTCTTCCAGGTCGCGGCTTACTACATTGCGGACTGTGCGGAGTGATTGTCCGCCGATGCCTACATATACCTTGGCAATTGAGTTTTTCAACTCACCTTCCAGTCTGTTGATGATCGAGGTCAGGCTTTGCGCTGTCTTGTCCAGATTGAAAATAACTCCTTTACGAATAAACGTAGAAGAGTCTTCCTGGGCATACGCTAATACCTGCATACTTCCGTCACTGTTCTTTCTTCCGGCCACACCGGTTATCTTCGATGAACCAAGTTCAATAGCGGCGATAAATTCTGTTGTTGCCATATATATTTATTTACGATTTTACGATTTACAATTTACGATTGAAAAAAGATTGTTCACTCCTCGTCTGTCAACTATCAATTATCAACTATCATTTATTATCTATTCTCGTTTGGTGCAGATAATCTGGTTGTTGAATTCGAGTTGATACGTGAGTATTTGTTCCAGCCTACCCGGTTGAGCCCTTTCTTGTAGAACTCCTTCAAACGTGCCAGTTTATCTTCAAAGTTTTCCAGTTTTCCGAGATAGACAAGATGGTCTCCCACACGCGGCACCAATTCGATGTTCTGGTCGGGCAACACATGGATCTGTTCTATCTGGGCGTCCCAGAATTTATTATTATGCAAAAATACACCAAACTTATATAAATTCTTCATTGCAAACGACTTTTCTACGTTTCCGGTGACAATTACCCGGTGAGCGACGCATTTTGCATCCGGTGGCATGACGGTTCCTTTGTTGTCAAGGTAGTAATTCTGACCGTTGGAGCTCATCACCCGAAGAATAGGGATACGTTGTGTCACTTCCACGCATACTTTGCCGCTGGGTGTTTTGTAACACTCGGCTTCGTCAATCAACGGATGTTTGCTTAGTTCCCGTTCCAGTGACTTGGTAGAGATGCGCTCCATCTTCTTTCCGATGGGTAGATCCCTTTGTGCTGAAGGATACCTTTCAGCTCTTCTTTGGTGATGAAGCCGGCGTATGCGGTATCCTTGATAACCAATTCCATGTCACGGCAGGTCTGGTCGGCAGGCTTGCGGTTGAATGCGGTGATAGCTACGGCGAGGTAGGCTATAAGCACCAGCATGACGATGGATAGAAGGATTCTCTTTACCATAGTTTTTTTATTAATGAAGAATTAAGAATGAAGAATGAAGAATTGCTGCGCATCAATACGCTGGATAGAGATTCTTCATTCTTCATTATTCATTCTTAATTTTTTTGTTTCTAATAGTTCCTTTATTTCAGGGACATAGTTGTCAATGTCTCCAGCCCCCAAAGTGATTAATACTTCAATGTTTTTATCTTTCAGAATGTTCAGTATATCTTCCTTTTTGCACATACTTTTTTCAATGCCCGGACGGAGATTATCATAAATCAGCTTGCTGGTGACGCCCGGAATCGGTGCTTCACGTGCCGGATAGATGTCTACCAGAATCACTTCGTCGAGTAGCGACAGGCTATCGGCAAAATCTTGATAGAAGTCGCGGGTGCGGGTATAGAGATGCGGCTGGAAGATGGCTGTGATCTTCTTGTCCTTGTAAAGTTCGCGCATAGACAACACGCTCTGTTTGATTTCAGAGGGGTGGTGGGCGTAGTCACTCAAAAAGACGATACGATCGTTCTTGATCTTGAAGTCGAACCGGCGGTCTACTCCGCGGAAACTTGCCATGCCTCTTTTTATTTCTTCATCGGTCACCCCGTTAAGGTGTGCCAATGCCATGGCGGCTACGCCGTTTTCTATGTTGATGCTAACCGGAATTCCCAGTTGAATATCGTTGATACGGGTGTCCGGGGCAACAAAGTCGATGAATATTTCTCCGTTTCCGATGCGGATGTTTTCTGCATGGAAGTCGCCTTCGTCACGTGAGTAAGTATAGACACGAACACCTGGCTGCACTTTGGGTTGCAGGGAGATGCCTTTGCGGATAATCAGTGCGCCACCCGGTTGGATAAGCGTGGTATAATGCTCGAAACTTTCCAGGTAGGCTTGTTCTGTGCCGTAGATGTCCAAATGATCGGGGTCGGTAGATGTAATTACGGTCATATAGGGCGACAGCCAGTGGAAAGAACGGTCGAACTCATCTGCTTCAATCACCGTGTAAGGGCTTGTTTGAGAGAGTAGTAGGTTGGTGCCGTAGTTCTTCGAGATTCCTCCGAGAAAAGCGGTACATTCCACGTGCGATTGATGGAGCAAATGGGCTGTCATTGTCGATGTGGTTGTTTTTCCGTGAGTACCTGCGACGCACAGACCTTTGCTCGAATGGGTAATTGTTCCCAATACTTGGGCGCGTTTCTGTATTTCGAATCCGTTGTTGCGGAAATAAACGATTTCTTCATGTTCCTGCGGAACGGCGGGCGTGTATATGACTAACGTGCTTTCCTTGTCTTTGCAGGCTTCGGGAATCAGGTCGACGTTTTCTTCATAATGTATTTGTGCGCCTTCGGTAATCAGGGTTTCAGTCAATGGAGTAGGGGTACGGTCGTAACCGGCCACTACCTTGCCTTTGAAGAGGAAGTAGCGTACAAGTGCACTCATACCGATGCCGCCGGCACCTACGAAATAGACTGATTTTATCGTTTCTATATTCATTTCTTCTGTTTTTTATTTTAGTACGGATTACGTCGTTTGATCCCGGAGTTATACCGCTACTTCAACCTGTATGCAATCCGATAATCTATTTATCTGTTTTTTCTTCTGTTTATCAGCTCTTTGCTTCCGCCAGTTTGATAACCTCCTGTGCGATGATTCTCGCAGAATCGGGCAAAGCCAGCTTGGCGATATTCTCTGTCAGTCCTTTCAGTTTCTGTTCGTCATTGACGGTGGATAATGCTACATCCATCAAGGTTGTTTCCGCTTCACTGTCTTTGACGTAGATAGCTGCCTGTTTATTCACCAATGCTAAGGCATTCTTAGTCTGATGGTCTTCCGCTACATTGGGCGAAGGCACTAAGATAACAGGTTTATGTAACAGGCAGAACTCTGAAATAGAACCTGCCCCTGCACGGGAAATCACAAGATCGGCTGCTGCGTATGCGGCTGCCATGTCTTTGATGAAATCCGTTACATATAAGTTCGGAAGTGTACCTGCAGCTTTTACGGCTTCTTTCACTTGCGGGTAATAGTATTTGCCCGTTTGCCAGATGAATTGCACGTCCGTGTTTTCTTTGATGGTTGCCAGTCCGGCTGTCAGCGTATTGTTGATGGTACGTGCACCCAGACTGCCGCCTACAATCAGAATCGTTTTTTTGCCGGGCTGTAAGTTGAAGGAGCGCAATGCTTCTTCTTTAGACGGCATATCCTTTGTCAGGTTTTGGCGGACAGGATTCCCCGTCATAATAATTTTGTCGGCAGGGAAAAACTTTTCCATTCCGTCATAAGCTACACAAATCACTTTTGCTTTCTGTGCCAGGAGCTTATTGGTCACTCCGGCATAAGAGTTTTGTTCCTGGATTAATGTCGGTACTCCCATCATTCCGGCAGTCTTTAGTGTCGGGCCGCTTGCATATCCGCCTACACCTACCGCCACTTGTGGGCGGAAGTCCTTGATAACTTTGCGTGCTTTCCACTGGCTGCGCATCAGTTTAATCAATACAGATACATTTTTCCATAAACGTTTGCGGTCGAATCCGGCAATCGGAAGCCCGATAATACGGTAGCCTGCATCGGGAACCGTTGCATTTCCATACGTCCTTCAGCGCCTACAAAGAGAATTTCTGCGTCGGGGCGTAGCTCTATTATAGCGTTTGCGATAGAGACGGCAGGAAAGATATGTCCTCCTGTTCCTCCACCACTGATAATAATTCTAAGTTCTTTTTCCATCCTAATTCTTTTTTCTATCCGTTGTTCAACGTTTTTCGTTCACCACTCACCGTTCATCACTTACCGTTTATCAATATCATGCTCATCTTCAAACTTGGCATCGCTGTTCAGAATCTGTGCTGTCGGTTCGGCGGCAGTCTGTGCCTCGGAATTTGCAGCTGCATCTGCTTCTAATTGCAGTTGGATCTGTGCATCGTGCGCTTTTTGTTCTTCCAGATGGGCGGTATATCGGCTTACACTTAATATCATACCGATATAAGCGCAGTTGATTAACGTACTTGTACCTCCTTTGCTGACCAAAGGCAGGGGTTGGCCGGTGACGGGGAATAATCCGACGGCAACCATCATATTCAATATTGCTTGCGATACCAGTAACAACGCAATGCCCATAACGAGAAAGGCGGGAAAGGTTCGCTCGCATTTCTGGGCGATTCGTCCGGCTCGCATCAGCAGCCATAGATAGAGGAACACCACAAATATTCCTCCGATTAATCCCATTTCTTCAATCACAATCGCAAAGATAAAATCGGAGAATGCCTGACTAAGGAAGTCACGTTGTATCGAGTTTCCCGGACCTTTGCCGACTACATGGCTGGTAGCAATGGCGATGCGTGCATGCGCACCTGTGCATCTTTGTCAATATCAAATTTGGCAGCCGGCACTTCCTCCTTCTCAAAGAAGCCGGAAACACGATTCTGCCACGTTTCGAAACGGTGAAGTCCCGGAGTATTATGCAGCGTTTTGGCGGGAATAGCCATCAGTATACCTACGGCAACACCGCCCACAAGTGCCAATATTCCCAACATTCCGAATAGCTTTTTTGCTGACACCCGGCCGATAAACATCATCATGCATACTACTCCGAAAAGCAGCATTGCTGTTGAAAGGTTTTCCGGTGCGATAAGCAGGAATACCAGTCCGGTGAGGATCATGATATATTTGAAGGCGTTCGGGTTGGCTCCATATTCGTCCTGTCTTTTGGACAGGATGAATGAGACGGCAATGATAACCGCCATCTTTGCCAATTCCGAAGGCTGGAATTGTAATCCCATAAAGGTCATCCAACGGGCTGCCCCGTTGACACGGTCCCCTGTGATGATACCCATCAGCGTGACAAATGCCAATAGAACCAGGGAAATCGGATACAGAAAGACCGGAAATACCTGGAACCATTTGTAGGGAACATTATGCAGAAACACTACTACCACAGCACCTACCATCAGGATGATGGAGTGTTGTGTAATCGGTCCCCAATGGTCGCCACTTTTGTAAGTCAGTGTCGACGCTGCCGAGAACACCTCGATAATAGAGATGAGGCAGAGACAGAGGAAGATAATCCAGATTACCTTGTCACCTTTGAATATGTTCTTTAATAAATCCAATCTTATAGCAATTAAAAATTAATAATTAGAAATTATAGGGCGCGGACACATTCCTTAAACTGGTCGCCACGGTCTTCATAGCTCTTGAAGAGGTCGAAAGAGGCGCAGCAAGGGCTCAATAATACCGTTTCACCTTTCTTTGCCAGTTTGTAGGCTGCTTCTACGGCGTCCTTCATTCCGGTTTGTACGTCTGCTACGGGCAGGCCGAAACGGTCGAAGAATTCGTGAAGTTTTTCGTTATGAAGTCCCAGGTATACCAGTGCCGAACACTTTTCGCGTACCAGGTCTTCAATTTCAGTATAGTCGTTGCCTTTATCTTTACCACCGAGGATCAATACCGTTTTGGTAGTCATGCTTTGCAGGGCATACCAGCAGGAGTTGACATTCGTTGCTTTAGAGTCGTTGATGAAATCAATTCCGCGGACACGTGCCACCTTTTCCAACCGATGCTCTACTCCCTTGAAGTCGGAGAGGGCTTTACGGATGTTTTCTTTGGCAATGCGGCAAGGTTTGCGAGATACCGGCGGCTAAAGAGTTATATAGGTTATGTTGCCCTGTCAGAGCCAGTTCCTCCTGCTCCATGTTGAAGGCAATCGGTTCGGTGATTTTCACTTCGTGATCTTCTACGTATGCGATCGCTCCGTCTTCTTTTACAGCGGCAAAAGGATACAGGTGAGCTTTCAGACCGTGTTTCGCCAGTTCTTGTCTGATGATCGGGTCGTCATTCCAGAAGATGAAAGCATCGTCCGGGGTTTGGTTTTGGGTAATGCGGAATTTAGCGTCGATGTAATTCTGCATACAGTGGTCGTAGCGATCAAGATGGTCCGGAGTGATGTTCATCAATACGGCGATGTTCGCACGGAAGTTATACATATTATCCAGCTGGAAAGAGCTAAGTTCGATAATATAATAGTCATGGTAATCTTCGGCTACCTGCAAAGCAAGACTTTTGCCGATGTTGCCTGCCAAACCTACGTTCAGACCTGCGCTTTTGAAAATGTGGTAGATCAGGGAAGTCGTTGTAGTCTTTCCGTTAGAACCTGTAATACAGATCATTTTGGCATCAGTATAGCGTCCGGCAAACTCAATCTCGGAGATCACCGGTGTGCCTTGAGCTTTCAGTTTCAGGATGATTGGGGCATCATTCGGGATACCGGGGCTTTTGATAACCTCGTCGGCATTCAGAATGAGCTCTTCGGTATGGTGTCCTTCTTCCCAGGCAATATGATGGCTGTCGAGAAGTTCCTTATATTTGTCCTTGATGGCGGACATGTCCGAAACAAACGTCTCAAATCCTTTTACTTTTGCGAGTACGGCTGCACCTGCGCCGCTTTCGCCAGCTCCTAAAATTACAATTCTTTTCATCTACAATAATGTGCCCTTGTTTTCTAATCGATTGATTTATCTATTAGCTGCGCACATCTTTTAAAAGTTAATAATCGGGTTAATGCTCTCTATATTTTTAATGAAGGCACGGATGACGCGGATTTCACGGTTTTAAGGGATTATGCAGTTAACACTGCGTTAATCCGTGTAATCCGTGCCTTCATTCTATCTTATTTTTAATGTTATAATTGTTATTGCCGCCAATACAATCGTTACAATCCAGAAACGGACGGTAATCTTTGATTCGTGGAACAGCTGGTCGGGCTTGGTGAATTTCACCGTACATCCCGGCTCGATCAGACTCATTGAAGTACGGAAATGATCGTGAATCGGTGTGCGCTTGAACAAACGTTGCTTTACACCTTTCCGCTTTCCTGCCTTATAATAAGCCCGTTGCAGGATTACCGACAGATTCTCTACCAGGAATACACCGCAAAGAATCGGTATTAGCAACTCTTTGTGAATGATGATGGCGAACACTGCGATGATACCGCCAATGGTGAGGCTGCCTGTATCTCCCATAAATACTTGTGCCGGATAAGCATTGTACCATAAGAAACCGATAAGCGCACCGATGAAAGCACAGATATAGATTACCAGTCTTCCGAACCCGGAATATACATGATATTCAGATAGCCTGCGAACTCGATATGTGACGATACATACGCCAATATCCCCAGCGTTGCGCCGATAATGGCCGAGTTTCCGGCCGCCATTCCGTCCATACCGTCATTCAGGTTGGCACCGTTTGATACGGCGGTAACCACGATGATTGTAACGATGACGAACAAAATCCATCCGGCTGTTTGCGCATGCTCGCCCATGAAAGCAACCAGATCGGCATAATCAAGGTTATTGCTCTTGAAAAAAGGAATCGTTGTCTGGGTCGATTTCAAATCATTGGTTCCGTGTATCACTTCCATCTCCTGTCCCGGATTATGAACTTCGATATTCTCACGAATCACTACGTCCGGGCTTAGATACAAAGTCATTCCGACAATTAAACCCAAACCGACCTGACCGATAATCTTGAACTTACCATGCAAACCTTCTTTTTGTCTTTTTTTTAAAAGATCTTGATATAGTCGTCTGCGAAGCCGAGCGATCCCAACCATACGGTGGTTATCAGCATCAATATCATATATATATTATGCAGTTTACCCAGCAACAGACAAGGAATCAGGATGGCTACGATGATGATAACACCTCCCATGCTCGGTACGCCTACTTTGTTGACGCCGAACGGGTCGGTTTTAGCATCACGCTGCGTTTCTGTGATTTGTTTCCTTTTGAGTAGGTTGATGAACTTGTCTCCCCAGATACTTGAAATAAGTAACGCGAGGATCACCGCCATCAAAGCACGGAATGAAGTATATCCGAACATTCCCGCTCCTGGAAAATTGAGCTTATGTAGCCATTCAAATAGATAATATAACATAAATAATTTGCCAATTTATTGATGTGTTGCTATGTCGCTTCTGCCGGATGAATACCGGAGCCAGTCGGCATATTAGCACAATCTATTCATTATTTAAAAATTTCTTTGAGTACTTCTTTATCGTCAAAATGATGTTTTACTCCTTTTATCTCCTGGTAATTCTCGTGTCCTTTTCCGGCAACGAGGATTACATCTCCTTTTTCTGCCAGCATGCAAGCCGTGCGAATCGCTTCTTTACGGTCGGCAATGCTTAGTGTTTTCTTCATATCCTCCGCATCCAGTCCGGCAAGCATATCGTTGATGATGTCTTGCGGCTCTTCGAAGCGCGGATTGTCTGAAGTGATGATGACGCGGTCACTGGCTTTAGCAGCTTCCTTTGCCATGATGGGACGTTTGCCCTTGTCACGGTTGCCACCGGCACCCACTACTGTAATCACTTTTCCTTTTCCTTCAAGTACTCCATGTATGGCATTCAATACATTAATAAGAGCATCCGGAGTATGCGCATAATCTACAATCGCTGTAACTCCCTGTGGTGAGCGGACCGCATCGAAACGTCCGGCTACCGGATGAAGCGTACTAAGGGCCACAAGCACCTCTTCTTCTTTCTTACCCAACAGAACGGCTGCCCCGAATACTGCCAGCAAATTGGAAGCATTGAACTTACCGATAAACTGAACTGCCAACTCGTGGTTGTTGAAGTCGAGCAACATTCCTTCAAAATGGGACTCCAATACCCGTCCTTTAAAGTCACAAAGGCTTCTCAATGAATAAGTATAGACCTTAGAACGTGTATTCTGTGTCATTACCAGTCCATTCTTATCGTCCAGATTAGTCAGGCTGAATGCGCTTTTCGGCAGATCATCAAAGAACTTCTTCTTTGCTTTCAGATAATTCTCTACTGTTTTATGATAGTCGAGATGGTCGCGGGTCAGATTGGTAAAGATCCCTCCTGCAAACTTTAATCCGCTGATACGTTTCTGTGCAATGGAGTGTGAACTGACTTCCATGAAAACATATTTGCATCCTTCATCCGCCATTCGTCCCAATAAACGGTTCAACGTGATAGGGTCGGGTGTGGTATGTTCTGTCGGAATCGGCTCGTCGTCGATATAATTGCAAACGGTAGAAATCAACCTACCTTATATCCGAAATAACGGAATGTATTATATAATAAGGTGGCGATTGTTGTTTTTCCGTTCGTTCCGGTAACGCCAACCAGTTCTATCTTGGAAGTGGGGTCGCCGTAGAAAGTAGTAGCAATCTTTCCTACCGCATCTTCACTGTCTTTGACTTGTATATAAGTGATCCCCGCAACAGGTTCTTCCGGCATATCCTCGCAGAGGATAGCAGTCGCTCCTTTCGCTATGGCAGCAGGTATGTAGGCGTGGCCGTCGGCTTGTGTGCCGCGCATTGCATGAACAGTTGGCCGGCTTCCACTAGACGGGAGTCAATATTGACTCCGGTGATTTCTATGTCTGAATCTCCGGCTACCTCTACCGGTTGGATCGCTTTCAGTAACTCCTTTAATAACATCACTCTATTTAATTTTTAATCTTTAATTTTTACTTTAGTGTCAGCGTCACCGTTTGTCCCTTCTTTACGATGGTTCCATTGGCTATCGACTGGCTTTTCACTTTGCTACCCGACCAGATTGACTTTCAATCCTTTGCTTTCCAACAAGTAGACAGCGTCTTTCGCTCCCATACCTATCACGCTCGGCACAAAGTTCTGCATATTGCTCCGGCTTTCAAGAACCACCGCTTGCGGAGCAACGTGCGTATTCCCCCACACTTCTTTTCCCGAATCGGCAACTTTACCTTGTATATTAATCTCCAGCTCCTCCAATACCCGTTGAGCTTCGCGCATCTCTCCGGCTTTTACATTCGGAATGACTACGGAATTAGTATCAATCGCATTGGTAAGCGGCAACCGCAGGTCTTTGGCATACACTCTTTCTGCAATCTTGCTGAATACACTACCTGCCATCAAACCTCCCGAAGCCGGCAAGCCCGGTTTCTGAATAGAGACAATCATACTATATTTAGGTGCCTCTGACGGAAAATATCCGCAGAAACTAACCAGGTAATTCGTTCTTCCCGTTTTGTATCCGGCTGCCCCCTGTGAAATCTGCGCCGTTCCCGTTTTGCCTGAAACGTGGAACTGCTTACTCCCTGCAGGCTTGGCAAGTCCCTCACCGACCACTTTCCGCAGTATTTCACGAATCTGTGCCAAAGTCTTATCCGAACAAATCTTAGGATTGATAACCTCTGTCGGATATTCTTTCACGACTTCTCCGTCTTTCACGGCAGCTTTGACAAATTTTGGACGTACACTGACTCCATTGTTGGCTATTCCGTTGTAGAACGTCAGAATATTGATTGGAGGAACCTGTGTCTCGTATCCGATACTCATCCACGGCAAAGTGGTCTTTGCAAAATAACGTTCTTTCGGACCACGGATATTCGGCTTCCCTTCTCCTGAAATCTGTAGGTGAAGCGGTTGGTCGATACTCATCCGTTTTAACCCGTCTACGAATTTCTGTGGATTGCTACCATAGAAATGATCTATAATATAAGAGGTACCGACGTTGGACGAAACTCCCAGAATTTCTGTAACAGTCAGTTTACCATATCCTCCACGGTGCCAGTTGTGGTCTTTCATGACACGTCCGTACATCGGCATCTGTCCGTTGCCGGTGTCTACCACATAGTCCGGAGTGATCTTACCGTCTTCAAGAGCTACCATAATGGAGGCTGTCTTGAAAGTGGACCCCGGCTCAAGCATATCACTGATGGCATTGTTGCGCATTTCGTAATACTCGCCGTCCTTACCTTGCATCATGTTGACGATGGCTTTCACTTCTCCGGTAGCTACTTCCATCAATACCACCACGCCTACGCTGGCATTCAGTTCTTTCAGCTTGTCTACCAATGCTTTCTCGCAGATATCCTGCATGCCTACGTCGATGGTACTAATCAAATCGCAACCGTCAACCGGCGGCACATCGACAATGTTCAGGTATTTGTTCATCACTTTTTGGCGGTGCGTCAGTCCGTCCCGTCCTTTCAGGATAGTGTCGAAAGCAAGTTCGATACCATTTCTGGCTCCTTTGGCTGTATCTGCATACACATCTCCCAGCGTACGGGCAGCCAGTGAACCGAAAGGTTTCTTGCGCTGATTGTATGCTAATTCTTTAAATCCGCCTTTATACCGGTTCAAACAGAAGACGGGCAGTCTCTTTACCTCTTTATATTGTATATAGGAAATACGTTTCGGATAAATCAGATAATTACGGCTTTTTGCCTGGCGTCCTTTCTTGAGGTGTGCTTTGAATTGGGCTGCACTCCTGTCCGGGAATATCTTGTGAAGTCCGATACAGATGGAATCCATATTGGCATTGAGGATGGAGTCCCGGCGTGCCTGATCTTTCCGTCTGCGTTTTTCGTCCTTCTCACCGGACATAAAGTCCATATAGATTCTGTACTCGGGTAGCGAACTGGCCATCAGTTTACCGTCAGAAGAAATAATGTTTCCACGATTAGGTTTCACCGTCACATTCTCTTTTACGAAACGATCAGCCACATCCTGCCAGTATTGTCGTTCGGCAAACATGGTGATGCCTGCTTTTACAACAATAGCTATTCCTATCAACGCCATCAACAGGATGACGAAGAAGTAACGGGTCATTATGTTCTTTTTATTAACTGCCACAGTATTTGTCTTTTAAAAACTCTCAATTCTCAACTCTCCACTCTCCACTTATTTAATAAGGTAAGGAGGATGGGTTGATGTTTGCAAATCGCTTTCCTTATTTGATATATAATCTTCAATGCGTGACTGGCGGCTCTTCTCCATCAGTTCCGAGCTGCGCGTCAGTGCGTCGTATTTAATGTCTGTCAATTCCTTTTTCAGCCGGTCTATCTCGATCTGTTGCTGTTGACTGGCATAACGATTGTGAATGTAGAAGATGATGAATACCATGATAAGTACCAGCAACTTCGTTTGACGGCGGAAAAAATCGGTAGCCAGAATGTCTCCACCCAGAATACTCTTCAGCGAGGTGCGGTTTTTCTTCTTGCCCTCTTCTGTTTTCTTATTTACTACTTCTTCTTCCATATCTTTCTATTTCTTTTCTGCAATTCGTAATTTGGCACTTCTCGACCGTGGGTTCCGTTCTATTTCTGCCTCGTCGGGGACGATTACCTTATTATTGACAAGGCGGAAAGGCGTTTGCAGATTTCCGAAGAAGTCGGATTCTGCTTTTCCTTCTACGTTGCCCGTCTTCATGATGTTTTTCACCATGCGGTCTTCCAATGAATGATAAGTGATTACCACCAGTCTGCCGCCCGGCTTTAATGCTTCCGTAGCTGCCTGCAACATCTCTTTCAGCGCTTCCATCTCTTGATTTACTTCGATCCGCAGTGCCTGAAACACTTTTGCCAGCTCTTTCTTTTCGCGTTCACGACCGAAAAGCGGTTTGATGATTTCCAGAAACTCACCGATAGTCCGGATATTCTGTCCGCTTCTGGCTTTAACGATGACAGAAGCCAGTTTGCGGCTATTCTTCAGCTCTCCGTACAGATAGAAGAGGTTTGCAAGACGTTCTTCCTCGTAAGTATTCACGATGTCTGCTGCCGTAATTCCGGCACGCTTGTTCATACGCATATCCAGCGCTCCGTCGAAACGGAAAGAAAAGCCGCGTTCGCTATCATCGAAATGATGGGACGATACGCCGAGGTCGGCCAGAATTGCATCCACCTGCTCGATGTCGTGATAGCGCAGGAAATTTTGCAGGTAACGGAAGTTGCTGCGCACGAAGATGAAGTGAGGATCGTTGACAATGTTCCGTTCAGCGTCCTCGTCCTGGTCGAATCCCAATAAACGTCCGCCTTCTCCGAGTCGTGAAAGTATTTCGCGCGAATGTCCCGCTCCTCCGAATGTGACGTCTACATACGTTCCGTCCGGTTGGATATTCATCCCGTCAACGCTTTCTTTCAGCAATACAGGTACATGGTATGTCAATTCATCTTTCTCCATCTTGTCTATTATCATCGTTCATAATTTCTTCTAATGCTGCACCGAACTCTTCAGGCGACATGAAAGGCTGTTCTGCCCGCTCTTTCGCCCAGATCTCTATCTTATTGTCGATGCCGATAAAACGTATATCTCCATGAATACTGCAAATCTGCAAATATCGTTTGGGGATTAATATACGTCCGTTGCTGTCAGGTGTCACCACTTCAACGTCGCTCACAAACTGTCTGAAAATGAGTTGGTGTTTGCTGTTCCATTTGTTCAGCCTGCTGCGAAGCTCGTTCAACTCCTCGTTCCACACGCTCTCGGGGTACAGGGTCAAACAGTCCTGAAATACGTCTTTACGCATAATAAGCCTTTCTTCGGAAGCTGCTTGTAGTTGCTTCCTGAAGGTAGCGGGTATGAACACCCTTCCTTTGGCGTCCGCCCTGGCTTCAATATTTCCTAAAAAACGTATCATTACCTTATTATAATAAGCGACCGTAAAAGTATGAAATTCCCCACAATTCCCCACAACTTTCCATAAAAAAACTTTCAGAGAAGTTTTCAACAGAATGTTAAATGTCTATTTGCTTGAAAATGATGCGGCTTTGAGAATGCTTTACTGGTGGGGAGCTTGTGACGGTGAAACGAAAAAAATGTCTGTATAGGTAAAATTTAAATAATGTGGTAGCGGAGACTTCTTTTGATGCAATAGGAACTTGTACGACACCCGGGTCTCATTATACCTGACACCCGGGTGTCAGACCCATTGAGACCCGGGTGTTGTAGGTATTGAGACCCGGGTGTCGTGCAACTAATCTTAGTAATAAAAGAAAAGGCAGAATATACCGAAGTATTTCTGCCTTTTAATCATTATCAAAACTAAAATCTGTATTAAAGAAGTATGTGATCCGAGATCACCAATTTATATAGTTAAGGTCTAGCGGAAGTCTTTCAATTCTTCCTGTAATTTCTGGCGCGTGAAGAAAATACGGCTCTTTACTGTGCCTAGCGGGAGGTTCAGTTTTTCCGCAATCTCACGGTATTTGAATCCTGAAACGTGCATGGCGAACGGAACTCTGTATTCTTTGGGGAGTTTGTTGACTACACGGTGCATCTCTTTCAGGTCGTATGCTCTTTCTGTGCTTTCTGAACTTCCGTCCTGTGGTAAATTCAGATGATAAAGATTATCCGTCTGGTCGACGAATGTCTGGTCGCGGACTACCTTGCGGTAGTTGTTTATAAAGATGTTGCGCATGATGGTATACATCCATCCTTTGAAATTTGTATCAGGGGTATATTTATCTTCATTATCTAATGCTTTTAATGATGTCTCCTGCAACAAATCGTTTGCTTCTTCACGGTCAGTTGTCAGTTTATAAGCGAAGCGTAGTAATTCATCTTGTACTCCTACTAAATCTTTTCTGAAGCTTAAACTTTTCATATGTGTTGCTTTTTAAAGGTGAATATTCGTTTGTTATTTTCGATGTTGCAAGTTTACGTGAATTTCTGAAACCCGATAGGGGGAAATCCGACGTTTTTATGCCCGAAAACTATCCGCGGATAGTTTTTAGGTTGTTTTTGATAGTTTTTGGGTGGTATTTTTTTATCTTCTGAACTTAAATCCTGCATTTTCTACCAAATTATTGCGATTAATAAAAAAGAACCGTTAATTTTGTGCCATCATTTTTATTTGAAAAGAATGACTGATGACTCTTTATTTTTGATTGATGTCGATAAGATACTTCGGACAAAGGCTCCGAAGCATTATAAGTACATCCCTAAATTCGTGGTTTCTTATCTGAAGAAAATTGTTCATCAGGATGAAATTAATGTATTCCTGAATGAGTCGAAGGATAGATTGGGTGTGGACTTTCTGGAGGCATGTATGGGCTTTTTGGATGCGAAAGTGGACGTAAAAGGCATTGAGAATTTGCCTAAGGATGGATTGTATACTTTTGTGTCCAATCATCCGTTAGGCGGACAGGACGGTGTTGCGCTTGGTTATGTGTTGGGAAAGCACTATGACGGGAAAGTGAAATACCTGGTGAATGATTTGTTGATGAATCTACGCGGATTGGCTCCCCTTTGCATACCTATTAATAAAACCGGCAAACAGGCAAAAGACTTCCCGAAAATGGTGGAAGCCGGATTTCAGTCGGATGACCAGCTGATAATGTTCCCTGCCGGACTGTGTTCGCGTCGTCAGAATGGAGTCATTCGTGACCTGGAATGGAAAAGACATTTGTAGTAAAGAGCATACAAGCAAAACGTGATGTAATACCCGTGCATTTCGGCGGTAGGAATTCTGATTTCTTTTACAACCTGGCAAATATTTGCAAGGCATTGGGTATCAAGTTTAACATCGCTATGTTGTATCTTGCGGATGAAATGTTTAAGAATCGCCACAAAACTTTTACTGTCACTTTTGGCAAACCCATACCCTGGCAGACTTTTGATAAATCGAAAACCCTGCGCAGTGGGCTGAATACGTAAAGGATATTGTTTATAAACTGTAACTGATAGAACAACTATAACAAGGAATATGGAAGAGATTATTAAACCGGTAAGCAAAGAGCTGCTGAAGGCAGAATTGACGGAAGACAAACGCTTACGAATGACGAATAAGAGTAATAATCAGATTTATATTATTACTCATCAGAATGCTCCTAATGTAATGAGAGAGATTGGTCGTTTGCGTGAAATAGCTTTCCGTGCTGCTGGTGGAGGTACAGGCCTGTCAATGGATATTGATGAATACGACACGATGGAACACCCCTACAAGCAGTTGATCGTATGGAATCCGGAAGCGGAAGAAATTCTGGGCGGTTACCGGTATCTGCTTGGTACGGATGTGCGTTTTGATGAAAAAGGCGCGCCAATTCTGGCTACTTCCCACATGTTTCATTTTTCTGATGCTTTTATTAAAGAATACCTGCCGCAGACAATTGAGCTGGGGCGTTCGTTTGTTACGCTTGAATATCAGTCTACCCGTGCCGGAAGCAAAGGACTGTTCGCTTTGGATAATCTGTGGGACGGGTTGGGAGCGTTGACCGTGGTTATGCCGAATGTGAAGTATTTCTTTGGCAAGGTGACCATGTATCCTAGCTACCATCGTCGTGGCCGTGATATGATTCTTCATTTCCTCAAGAAACATTTTTATGATAAAGAGAAACTTGTTACTCCGATTGAGCCTCTGCAACTTGAGACTTCCGAAGAAGAGTTGAACGCATTGTTCTGCAAGAGTACTTTTAAAGAGGACTATAAGATATTGAATTGTGAAATCCGTAAATTGGGCTATAATATTCCTCCGTTGGTAAATGCGTATATGAGCTTAAGCCCTACGATGCGTATGTTCGGAACAGCTGTCAATTACGAGTTCGGTGATGTGGAAGAAACTGGTATCCTGATTGCTGTAGACGAAATTCTTGAAGATAAACGAATTCGACACATCCAGACGTTTATTGAAAGCCATCCGGATGCGTTGAGATTGTCTTCTTGTGAAGGGGAAGAGGTTTTTACTCCTAAAGTGGTTACACCGCAGGCAGACTGTTCCCGTTAATTTTACGATAAAGATCAAGAGCAAAGACGTCGGTCATTCCCGATATATAGTCAAGTACCGCCTGTATTCTTTCATAGAGTACAGGCGAATTTATATTGTATTGGCTGGATACCCGGTCGATCAGGAGTTTGGAATAAGCCTTTTCGGGTGAGGTTACGGCGTCTATCATCAATTCGAGTAAGGTGCTGATGATGCGGAATCCCGCTAGCTCGATATCCAGTACGTCTCGTGAACGGTAGATTTTATTGATAGATACTTCGACGCTGTGTTTGTAGGCTGCTGCCGGACGTTCGGCTATGCGCTTGATTAGTGATCCTTCGAACGTGCCGGACAGTATTTCTTGTTCATGGTCTAAAAAGACACGGGTACACTCCCGGATCAATAAACCGATGACGGAAGAACGCAGGTAGGCGATTTGCTCGTTGACATCATTGACAATCAGGAATGTTTTCCGGAGATGTTCCTGCCGCTCTTCGCTGAAATAGGTCATTAATAGTTCTTTGGTTTCTTCAGTGGTGAGAATCTTCAGTTTATATGCGTCCTCAATATCCATCATCTGATAGCAAATATCGTCTGCCGCTTCCACTAAATAGACTAGTGGGTGGCGTGCATACTTCAAAGGATGCTCGTTGAGCAAGGTCAGTCCTAATTCAGTTGCTATTTTTTGGAAACTTTCTTCTTCGCTGACGAAGAATCCAAACTTCGATTTGGTTCCTGCAAGGCTCGATGAAAAGGGATATTTCACGATAGAAGCTAGAGTGGTATATGTCAGGACGAATCCGCCTTTGCGACGTCCTTCAAACTGATGTGTCAGTATTCGGAACGCATTTGCATTTCCTTCAAAATGTGTCAAATCTTCCCATTCCATCGGAGAAAGTTGCTCGCCGTTCGGCTGCTTTTCTTTCAGGCGAACTCCTTTCCCTTCAGAGAAAAAGGTAGAAATAGCCTTTTCACCTGAATGACCGAAAGGCGGATTCCCCAAATCGTGTGCCAGGCAAGCGCCGAGACGATAGAACCGATCTCCGGCAGGAAAGAATCTTGAAGTTCCGGATGACGTTCCAGAAGTGCTTTGGCAACATCGTCCCCGAGTGAACGGCCAACGCTGGCTACTTCGAGACTGTGCGTAAGTCGGTTGTGCACAAAAACGCTGCCCGGAAGAGGGAATACTTGCGTCTTGTTCTGTAATCTGCGGAAAGGAGCCGAAAAAATGAGACGGTCATAGTCCCGTTGGAATTCGGATCGGTTTTCCTGTCGTTCTTCATGGAATTCTTCCATCCCGAAACGTTTCGCTGATATTAGTTGTTTCCAATTCATCATTTTATTTACGATTTAACGATTTGCGATTTGATGATTGATGAATGTGTCAATTGACAGTTGGTACATTAGTACCTTGCCTTATTAGCACATTATTTATTATTTAACTGCAAACTTAACTATTTTTCAGTTCAAAATGTGTATTTTCGCTTGTTAAATCTGCTGTCCGAGATATTTGTCGTTAAAGATAAAATAAGTTCGGGGTTTTGACTGGATCGGCGGTAGACTTGATCTGGATTAATCTTTTTACTTCTTATTTATATGAAAAAACAGGTTACAGCCTTTATCTGTATAATCGTTTTCAATTTTGAAGCCATATTCGCTTCTACTGATTTCTCTTTTAAAAGGTATCAGGTGGAAGACGGACTTTCGCACAATACGACTTGGTGTTCGATTCAAGATAGCTATGGCTTTTTGTGGATTGGCACAAGTGATGGACTGAATTGTTATGATGGTTGTGGCAACAGGGTGTATCGGAATGCTTTGAATAATAAATATTCTTTGGGTAATAATTTCGTCAGTTCCCTTTTGGAAGAAGGGGAAAATATCTGGGTAGGAACAAATTCGGGACTTTATATCTATGACCGTTCTACTGACCGCTTTTCTTATTTTAATGAAACAACACGGTATGGCGTATTTGTCAGTAGTGAGGTGAAGAAAATCATAAAAACTCAAAGCGGTTTGATTTGGATTGCTACGTTGGGGCAAGGTGTGTTTATTTATGAACCAGTGACAGGTGTGCTGACACAGAATAGTATTCATACTTCTTTTGTTTGGGATATCTGTCAGAGTGCAGATTCCCGTATTTATGTTTCTTCAATGCAGGAAGGACTATTTTGTTTTGATGAGAAGGGAACCTTTCTGCAAAATTATCCGGTTCTGTCAGATTCAAACATAGGCAGTCAGAGAATCAATTGTCTCTATAGTATTAAGAATGAAATATGGTTTGGCGTGGGTACTAATTTATTAGGTTGTTATCAGGAAGGAAGCTCGGATTTGAAAATTTATGATGCGTCTGCACAGAATTTCGGTGCTATTCTCTGTTTGATGGATTATAACGAAAAAGAATTGTTAGTTGGTACGGATAATGGACTGTATCTGTTCAATCGCGACCTTAAAACATTTCGTAGAGGCGATTCTCCCTTTGGCTTGCGGGCATTGGGCGATCCAACTGTTAATGCAATGATGTGGGATGCCGAAGGTACACTTTGGGTGATGACTAACTCCGGCGGAGTGAGTTACATGACTAAGCAATTGAAGCGTTTTGATTACTATTCCCTTATCTCATTATCAGGTACATTAGAGCTTGGCAGGGAGATCGGCCCTCTTTGTGAAGACCAGAATGGAAATATCTGGGTGGGAACCCGGAACGGGTTATGTTTTTTCAATACACAAATTCATTCACTTTCGGAGTATACTTTAAAGAATGTGGATGCGAGATATGACATTCGTAGCTTGCTGCTAGATGGCGACCGCCTTTGGATAGGAACCTATGCGGAAGGGTTGCATGTGCTAAACCTGAAAACTGGAGCAGTAAAGAGTTATGTCCATTCTCGCGATATTCCCTATACAATTTGTAGTAATGATGTCTTGAGTCTCTTTAAAGACCGAAAAGGAGATGTTTTTGTTGGAACAAGTTGGGGTTATGTCGTTACAATTCGCAATTGGATAATTTTGTGACAATCATTCATGTCGGCTCTATGGCTTCTGTAACTGATATTTATGAGGATATGTACAATAGTCTTTGGGTTGCGACCTCAAATAGTGGTGTCTTTCGTTATAATACAGTGAACGATCGTTGGGAACATTTTGAACATATACGTGAAGATACAACAACTATTACCAGTAATTCTGTGATTACATTGTTTGAAGATATGAAAGGAACAATGTGGTTTGGAACCAATGGAGGAGGATTATGCTCATTCTCCAAAGATACGGAGACTTTCATTGACTTCGACCCGGAAAATACATTGTTGCCTAATAAGGTAATTTTCTCTATAGAACAGGATCGGACCGGTGATTTTTGGATTTCCTGTAATGCCGGATTATGCCGCATTAATCCCGTGTCTCAAAAGAACTTTCACTTATTTACCGTAAATGATGGTTTGCAAGGTAATCAGTTTACTGCACAGTCTTCATTGAGATCGTCCACAGGGAAGTTCTATTTTGGAGGAATCAATGGTTTCAATGTATTTGAACCGGGGCAGTTTACGGATAATACCTATCTTCCCCCTGTTTATGTTACTGATATTAGTTTCCCTTATTTGACAGATGAACAAGAAGTGAAACGGCTGCTTCGTTTAGATAAGCCCTTCTATAAAGCAGATAAGATCCAATTACCCTATACAAATAATAGTTTTACAGTACGTTTTGTTGCACTTAGTTATGAAGATCCACACAGAAATCGTTATACTTATATGTTGAAAGGTATTGATAAGGAGTGGATACATTCATCTAATAATACGGCCTCATACACCAATCTTCAGCTGGGGAATATGAGTTTTTAGTTTGTGGCTCTAACAATGACCATCACTGGAATGAGAAAGCGGCTTCCTTATGGATTGTGATAACTCCGCCCTGGTGGCGGACTAGTGTCGCTTATTTTATGTATATACTATTATTTCTGTGTACAGCTTGCTATATTGGTTGGCGTTGGAATCTCTATGTCAAGCGTAAATATAAACGTCGTATGGAGGATTATCAGGTTGCCAAGGAAAAAGAGATGTATAAATCGAAAATCAATTTTTTTATCAATCTGGTACATGAAATACGTACTCCTCTTAGTCTGATTCGGCTCCCTCTGGAAAAGTTGAGGGAAGAGGAAAAAGAAGAAAG
>ENA-OQIG01000245-OQIG01000245.1-human-gut-metagenome-genome-assembly--contig:-NODE-245-length-32182-cov-2.779629_pt1 | contig 32182 bp, 38 predicted proteins | sample MGYA00242576_ERZ504741 | MGnify/ENA primary metagenome ERZ504741 (study PRJEB26092, sample SAMD00036436) | human gut metagenome | host: Homo sapiens | study: EMG produced TPA metagenomics assembly of... | reverse complement strand
TGGATGACGGATGGCTGGCCGCTGTATGAATCCCGCCTGAAGGGAAAGCTGCACGTAATCAGCAAGCGATATACGCAGCGAATTGAGCGGCATAACCTGAATCTGAGGCAGCACCTGGCACGCCTGGACGGAAGTCGCTGTCGTTCTCAAAATCGGTGGAGCTGCATGACAAAGTCATCGGGCATTATCTGAACATAAAACACTATCAATAAGTTGGAGTCATTACCGGAAACTGCGCGTAACCCTACATTTCATCCAGGTAACTCTTCATGGCTATCATACCAAAAAACTATGCGCGGTTAGAAAGCGGCTATCGCGAAAAAGCATTAAAAATATATCCGTGGGTCTGCGGTCGCTGTTCCCGCGAGTTTGTTTATTCCAACCTGCGTGAACTTACTGTTCACCACATTGATCACGACCATACCAATAACCCGGAAGATGGCAGTAACTGGGAATTGCTTTGTCTCTATTGCCACGATCATGAGCATTCGAAATATACCGAAGCGGATCAGTATGGTACGACCGTTATCGCAGGGGAAGATGCGCAGAAAGATGTCGGTGAAGCGAAGTACAACCCATTCGCTGACCTGAAAGCGATGATGAACAAGAAGAAGTGATTAAAACGTAAAATTGCCTGATGCGCTACGCTTATCAGGCCTACGTTATTTCAGCAATATATTGAATTTACGTGCTTTTGTGGGGCGGACAAAGCGTTTACGCCGCATCCAGCATGAACAAAGCGCACGTTGTTAACAATCTGAAATGCCGGGAATAAATCCCGGCATTTTCATAATCAGAAGTTGTAACCTACTACCAGGTAACCACCCCAGCCGGTAGAGCGAACGTTGAAGTTGCCGTTGCCGAAGTTCAGTTCTGCATCGTCGTTCCACTGACCACCGTCGTGCCAGTAACGAGCTACGACAGAGTAGTGCCAGTGATCGTAGTTCAGAGCCAGAATATGGCTGGAAGCGATAGAGTTATTGGTACGGGTCTTAATACCGTTGATTGCGTTACCGCTGTCATCCCCTAAATCGGAACCCAGTCGAAGTTGGTGAAGCCGATGTAGCTCAGCTGACCGCCCCACAGATCGGTAATCGGCACAAAGTATTTAATTTTGAAACGGTAACCGTCCCACTCGTTTTCGTTCGCTGCGCCATAGTTCTGCCACTGGTATTTCGCATAGACGTTCATGGACAGGCTCATCGGCAGGCCAGTGTCGATATCGGTACCCAGACCCATGTACCAGGTGCTCTGGCGACCATCTTTATTACGACCCATGTCGTAAATGTAGTTGTTCGCGAAGTACCACTCTTTGAACGGACCGAAGCTAAGGTCAGTATTGGTCAGCTTGTCGATGGAGAAACGTGGTTCGATTTCCATAAACAGCGGAGAACCGTGGTTCCAGATACCTTTTGCATCGGAGTTACCGCCGAAGAATACCGGCGCATCCGCATAACCATAGAAGTCGAACCAGTCTTTTTTAGCGAATGCTTCGTACTCAAGGTAGGTATCGTTGCGGATCTGCGGTCCGAAACGGGTGTGATAGCTTCCGACAACGTTAACGCTCTGGTGCCACCAGTCGGAAAGATACTGCGGTTTGTCGTTTTCAGCTGCGTTGACAGTAAAAGACGAAGAGAGCGCCAGTACCGCACCGGCTGCCAGTAATGTTTTTTTCATATGTATGCCACTGTTTGAAAATCCCTTGCGGGAGTGAAAAAGGCGCAAATTGCGTTTCTAAATATTTCGTATACAGAGGAGCCTATTATAAAAATCATTGCTCACAAAAATATGTTTCGTTTCACAGTTCTATCATTTACGTAATCGATTGCGTTCACGTTTACACACATTCGGGCAGGGATTGTACTGACTTTCACCCTTGTTGCAAACTTTTACTATCAATCTGGGTGATGTAAGCGGAGTAACAAAATGACGGGGAAAGATGTTGCGGGACGCACAAAATCGCCCCGAAATACGTTACTGCATAACAGGTTGAATATCGTGGATACGTACGAAGTCTAACTGTTCTACAGAAATACCCTTTAACTGTAACGGAATATCAACATCGCTGGGGGCGAGGACGCTGGCAGGTGCGTTAATCAATTGATTCTGCACATTGATTTCCTGAAAGTTGTCTATTGTTCCCTGAATTTGCCCATATTCAACAGTTCCGCTGAATGCGGGCAAGGATCATTCGACTCGCCTGAATACGTAGCGTCAGGGTGGTGCCATCTGCATCAGGCGTAATATTCACCAGCGACATACGTAAAGTACCGATCTGGCTTTCCAGTCTTGCCGGTGTTTTCGCTCCTGGCAGAAGGTAAACCCCACTGCTGGATTTTGCATTCAGCCTGTTTTGCTGAGTGATTTTGACCGTTTCTTTATTGAGTTGCGTCATCTCTTGGTTCAGCGTGCTGACGCTGTGTTTCATCTGTCGCACTTCGTTCTGCTGCACACAGGCGCTAAGGCTGAACAGGCTTCCCAGCAGGAGCAGTCGAAAAACGTTAGTATTCATAGGTCGTCCCTTTCTCGTCGCAATTAGCCTAATGGTAGAGGGTAAAAGCAGCGAAAGCATCGATCCTTTATCTCAAAAGCGTTGCGCCTTTGTTGTATCGTCAGTTCAGGGTAAAATAGATTTCTGTTAACCACCTGGTCAGGACGCCGTATGCATTGCCCATTCTGTTTCGCCGTGGACACTAAGGTAATTGACTCTCGTCTCGTGGGCGAGGGTTCATCCGTACGCCGCCGTCGGCAGTGTCTGGTGTGTAATGAACGTTTCACCACCTTTGAAGTGGCGGAGCTGGTTATGCCGCGTGTTGTAAAAAGCAACGACGTGCGTGAACCGTTTAATGAAGAGAAATTGCGTAGCGGAATGCTGCGGGCGCTGGAAAAACGTCCGGTGAGTTCCGATGACGTCGAAATGGCAATCAATCATATTAAATCGCAGCTGCGCGCCACCGGTGAGCGCGAAGTGCCGAGCAAGATGATTGGCAATCTGGTGATGGAGCAATTGAAAAAGCTCGATAAAGTCGCCTATATCCGTTTTGCCTCTGTCTACCGCAGTTTCGAAGATATCAAAGAATTTGGCGAAGAGATCGCGCGCCTGGAGGACTAAGCCGTGCAGGACGAGTATTACATGACGCGGGCGCTAAAGCTGGCGCAACGAGGACGTTTTACCACCCACCCCAACCCGAATGTCGGGTGCGTCATTGTCAAAGATGGCGAAATTGTCGGTGAAGGTTACCACCAACGAGCGGGTGAACCACATGCCGAAGTACACGCGTTGCGTATGGCGGGTGAAAAAGCCAAAGGCGCAACGGCGTATGTGACACTCGAACCCTGTAGCATCATGGCCGTACGCCACCGTGCTGTGACGCACTCATCGCCGCTGGCGTAGCGCGTGTGGTCGCAGCGATGCAGGATCCTAACCCGCAGGTCGCTGGGCGTGGACTTTACCGTCTGCAACAGGCTGGCATTGACGTCACGCACGCTGATGATGAGTGAAGCCGAGCAATTGAATAAAGCTTCTCAAGCGGATGCGCACCGGCTTTCCTTATATTCAGTTAAAACTTGGCGCATCGCTTGATGGTCGCACGGCGATGGCGAGCGGCGAAAGCCAGTGGATCACTTCGCCTCAGGCGCGACGCGATGTACAACGACTGCGCGCGCAAAGTCATGCCATTTTAACCAGCAGCGCCACGGTGCTGGCGGATGATCCAGCCTTAACAGTGCGTTGGTCTGAACTGGATGAACAAACTCAGGCGCTCTACCCGCAACAAAATCTCCGCCAGCCAGTACGTATTGTGATTGATAGCCAAAATCGCGTGATGCCGGAACATCGCATTGTGCAGCAGCCCGGCGAAACCTGGTTCGCGCGTACGCAGGAAGATTCTAGTGAGTGGCCGGAAACGGTGCGTACCTTGCTGATTCCAGAGCATAAAGGTCATCTGGATCTGGTTGTACTGATGATGCAACTGGGTAAACAGCAAATTAACAGCATCTGGGTGGAAGCGGGGCCAACGCTCGCTGGCGCATTGCTGCAGGCGGGTTTAGTCGATGAGCTGATTGTCTATATCGCACCTAAACTATTAGGCAGCGACGCCCGCGGATTATGCACGCTGCCAGGCTTGAGAAATTAGCCGACGCCCCCCAATTTAAATTCAAAGAGATACGTCATGTAGGCCCGGATGTTTGCCTGCATTTAGTGGGTGCATGATCTCCCGGCTCGAAAGGGAAGCAGCGCACGAAATATTATGCTAAAATCCGCCCCCCTGCGGGGCCATACTCGAACCCGAAGGAAGAAAATGAACATTATTGAAGCTAACGTTGCTACCCCGGACGCTCGCGTCGCCATCACCATCGCGCGTTTCAACAACTTTATCAATGACAGCCTGCTGGAAGGTGCAATTGACGCACTGAAACGTATCGGTCAGGTAAAAGATGAAAACATTACCGTTGTTTGGGTGCCTGGTGCCTATGAGCTGCCGCTGGCGGCGGGTGCACTGGCTAAAACCGGTAAATACGACGCGGTGATTGCGCTGGGTACGGTTATTCGTGGTGGCACTGCCCACTTTGAATATGTCGCTGGTGGTGCAAGCAACGGCCTGGCGCATGTTGCCCAGGACAGCGAAATTCCGGTTGCTTTTGGGGTTCTGACCACTGAAAGCATTGAACAAGCGATCGAACGTGCTGGCACCAAAGCTGGCAACAAAGGTGCAGAAGCTGCACTGACCGCGCTTGAAATGATTAATGTATTGAAAGCCATCAAGGCCTAAAATTAGTAAGGGGAAATCCGTGAAACCTGCTGCTCGTCGCCGCGCTCGTGAGTGTGCCGTCCAGGCGCTCTACTCCTGGCAGTTGTCCCAGAACGACATCGCTGATGTTGAATACCAGTTCCTGGCTGAACAGGATGTAAAAGACGTTGACGTCCTGTACTTCCGTGAGCTGCTGGCCGGGGTGGCGACTAATACCGCATACCTCGACGGACTGATGAAGCCATACCTGTCCCGCCTGCTGGAAGAACTGGGACAGGTAGAAAAAGCAGTACTGCGCATTGCGCTGTACGAACTGTCTAAACGTAGCGATGTGCCATACAAAGTGGCCATTAACGAAGCGATCGAACTGGCGAAATCGTTCGGCGCAGAAGACAGCCATAAGTTCGTCAACGGCGTACTCGATAAAGCAGCACCTGTGATTCGCCCTAACAAAAAGTGATATCCAGGCCGGTAGATTCACGGAAGACCGTTCCATGATCGCCGGCCTTTTCTTTTTTACCTGCTGAGGCATAACGTATGGCATGTGGCGAGTTCTCCCTGATTGCCCGTTATTTTGACCGTGTAAGAAGTTCTCGTCTTGATGTCGAACTGGGCATCGGCGACGATTGCGCACTTCTCAATATCCCCGAGAAACAGACCCTGGCGATCAGCACTGATACGCTGGTGGCGGGTAACCATTTCCTCCCTGATATCGATCCTGCTGATCTGGCTTATAAAGCACTGGCGGTGAACCTAAGCGATCTGGCAGCGATGGGGGCCGATCCGGCCTGGCTGACGCTGGCATTAACCTTACCGGACGTAGACGAAGCGTGGCTTGAGTCCTTCAGCGACAGTTTGTTTGATCTTCTCAATTATTACGATATGCAACTCATTGGCGGCGATACCACGCGTGGGCCATTATCAATGACGTTGGGTATCCACGGCTTTGTTCCGATGGGACGAGCCTTAACGCGCTCTGGGGCGAAACCGGGTGACTGGATCTATGTGACCGGTACACCGGGCGATAGCGCCGCCGGGCTGGCGATTTTGCAAAACCGTTTGCAGGTTGCCGATGCTAAAGATGCTGACTACTTGATCAAACGTCATCTCCGTCCATCGCCGCGTATTTTACAGGGGCAGGCACTGCGCGATCTGGCAAATTCAGCTATCGATCTCTCTGACGGTCTGATTTCCGATCTCGGGCATATCGTGAAAGCCAGCGACTGCGGCGCACGTATTGACCTGGCATTGCTGCCGTTTTCTGATGCGCTTTCTCGCCATGTTGAACCGGAACAGGCGCTGCGCTGGGCGCTCTCTGGCGGTGAAGATTACGAGTTGTGTTTCACGGTGCCGGAACTGAACCGTGGCGCGCTGGATGTTGCTCTCGGACACCTTGGCGTACCGTTTACCTGTATCGGGCAAATGACCGCCGATATCGAAGGGCTTTGTTTTATTCGTGACGGCGAACCTGTCACGTTTGACTGGAAAGGATATGACCATTTTGCCACGCCATAAAGATGTCGCGAAAAGTCGCCTGAAGATGAGTAATCCGTGGCATCTGCTTGCTGTCGGATTCGGAAGTGGATTAAGCCGATCGTTCCTGGGACGATGGGCTCGCTGGCAGCGATTCCGTTCTGGTATCTGATGACCTTTTTGCCCTGGCAGCTCTACTCGCTGGTGGTGATGCTGGGGATCTGTATCGGCGTCTATCTTTGTCATCAGACCGCAAAAGATATGGGCGTGCACGATCACGGCAGCATTGTCTGGGACGAATTTATTGGTATGTGGATCACGCTCATGGCGCTGCCGACCAATGACTGGCAGTGGGTTGCCGCCGGGTTTGTGATTTTCCGTATTCTGGATATGTGGAAACCGTGGCCGATCCGCTGGTTTGATCGCAATGTGCATGGCGGCATGGGATCATGATAGATGATATTGTCGCCGGGGTGATCTCCGCTGGCATCCTGTACTTTATTGGTCATCACTGGCCGCTGGGCATTCTGTCGTAGTTGTGCACCGATGCCTGATGTGACGCTTGTTGCGTCTCATCAGGCCTGGACTCTTATTTAAATCCTACTACCGGATGCGGTTTATACGGCGTTTCCAGTTCGGCAATCTGTTCCGGCTTCAAAGTGATATCCACCGCGTTCAATAGCTCATCAAGCTGTTCTTCCCGCGATGTACCGATAATCGGTGCGGCAATGCCCGGTTTACTCAACAACCAGGCCAGCGCAACTTGTGCTCGTGTTGCACCGAGTTCTTCACTGACGCCCGTTAACCGCTCTGCGATCTGCGCGTCATTTTCATCGCTTTCTTTATAGAGATTTTTCCCCACCTCATCAGACACCAGTCGTGCGATAGTTTCTCCCCACGGACGCGTCAGTCGCCCCCGCGCCAGCGGCTCCACGGAATCACCGCCACCGCCCTCCTGATAACACAGTGGCAGCATCTCGCGCTCTTCTTCGCGATAAATCAGATTGTAGTGATCCTGCATACTGACAAACTGCGCCCAGCCGTGCTGTTTTTGGAGTTCCAGTGCCTGAGCAAACTGCGAAGCGTGCATTGATGACGCGCCGATATAACGCGCTTTCCCGGCTTTTACCACGTCGTTCAGGGCTTCCAGCGTCTCTTCGATCGGCGTGTTGTAATCCCAGCGATGAATTTGCAGGATATCGACATAATCCATGCCGAGACGTCGCAGGCTGTCGTCGATAGAGCGCAAAATTTGTGCACGGGATAATCCTTCCGGTAAATCACCAACGCGATGGACACTTTGGTGGCAACGACCACTCTTCACGACGGGCGAAATCCCGCAGTGCGCGACCAACGATCTCTTCGCTGCTACCATCGGAATAGCTATTGGCGGTATCAAAGAAATTTATGCCGCTTCCAGTGCGCGTTTAATTATGGGACGGCTGCTCTCTTCCGGCAGTGTCCATGCGTGATTACCACGATCTGGCTCGCCAAAGGTCATACAGCCGAGGCAAAGTCGGGAAACGCGAAGGTCGGTTTTTCCTAAGGGGTTGTATTGCATGCTGCCACTCCTGCCATACTCGTCATACTTCAAGTTGCATGTGCTGCGGCTGCATTCGTTCACCCCAGTCACTTACTTATGTAAGCTCCTGGGGCTTCACTCGTTTGCCGCCTTCCTGCAACTCGAATTATTTAGAGTCTATGAATAATTTGTTAAGCATAGCAGGAGTGGAGTAGGGATTATGCCAGCCAGGCCTTGATTTTGGCTTCCATACCGGCGGCATCGAGGCCGAGTTCGGCGCGCATTTCTTCCTGAGTTCCTTGCGGAATAAAGAAGTCCGGCAGACCAATGTTCAGCACGGGTACTGGTTTACGATGGGCCATCAGCACTTCGTTCACTCCGCTACCTGCGCCGCCCATAATGGCGTTTTCTTCTACGGTGACCAGCGCTTCATGGCTGGCGGCCATTTCCAGAATTAACGCTTCATCAAGCGGTTTCACAAAACGCATATCGACCAGCGTGGCGTTCAGCGATTCGGCGACTTTCGCCGCTTCTGGCATCAGCGTACCAAAGTTAAGGATCGCCAGTTTCTCACCACGACGCTTCACAATGCCTTTGCCAATTGGTAGTTTTTCCAGCGGCGTCAGTTCCACGCCGACCGCGTTGCCACGCGGGTAGCGCACCGCTGACGGGCCATCGTTATAGTGATAGCCGGTATAGAGCATCTGGCGACATTCGTTTTCATCGCTCGGGGTCATAATGACCATTTCCGGTATGCAGCGCAGGTAAGAGAGATCAAAAGCACCCTGATGGGTTTGACCGTCAGCACCAACAATGCCCGCACGGTCGATGGCGAACAGGACCGGAAGCTTTTGAATCGCCACGTCATGCAGCACCTGATCATAGGCGCGTTGCAGGAAAGTGGAGTAAATCGCGACAATGGGTTTGTACCCACCAATCGCCAGACCGGCGGCAAAGGTCACCGCGTGTTGCTCGGCGATTGCCACGTCGAAGTAACGATCCGGGAATTTACGTGAAAACTCGACCATGCCGGAACCTTCACGCATCGCCGGAGTAATCGCCATCAGCTTGTTGTCTTTCGCTGCCGTTTCGCACAACCAGTCGCCAAAGATTTTTGAATAGCTCGGCAAACCGCCGCTACTTTTCGGCAAACAACCGCTGGAGGGATCAAATTTAGGCACGGCGTGGAAAGTGATGGGGTCTTTTTCTGCCGGTTCATAACCACGACCTTTTTTGGTCATGATATGCAGGAACTGCGGGCCTTTCAGGTCGCGCATGTTCTTCAGCGTGGTGATAAGCCCCAGCACATCGTGACCGTCAACCGGGCCGATGTAGTTAAAGCCCAGCTCTTCAAACAACGTGCCAGGCACTACCATGCCTTTAATATGTTCTTCGGTACGTTTGAGCAGCTCTTTAATTGGCGGAACGCCAGAGAAAACTTTTTTCCCGCCTTCGCGCAGCAAGAGTAAAGCTTACCGGAAAGCAGCTGTGCCAGATGGTTATTGAGCGCGCCGACATTTTCGGAAATCGACATTTCATTGTCGTTGAGGACCACCAGCATATCAGGACGGATATCGCCCGCGTGATTCATCGCTTCAAACGCCATGCCAGCGGTAATCGCGCCATCGCCAATGACACAGACGGTGCGGCGATTTTTGCCTTCTTTCTCGGCAGCAACCGCAATACCAATTCCGGCACTGATGGAGGTTGATGAATGCCCGACGCTTAATACGTCATATTCGCTTTCGCCGCGCCACGGGAACGGATGCAGACCGCCTTTCTGACGGATGGTGCCGATTTTGTCGCGGCGTCCGGTCAAAATTTTATGCGGATAAGCTGATGCCCCACATCCCAAATCAATTGGTCAAACGGGGTGTTGTAGACATAGTGCAGCGCCACGGTCAGTTCGACCGTGCCCAGCCCGGAGGCGAAGTGCCCGCTGGAACGGCTCACGCTGTCGAGTAAATAGCGGCGCAGTTCGTCGCAGAGTTTCGGTAAACTCTCTTTCGGCAACAGTCGTAACTCCTGGGTGGAGTCGACCAGTGCCAGGGTCGGGTATTTGGCAATATCAAAACTCATCAGGGGCCTATTAATACTTATTGTTTATTTATTACGCTGGATGATGTAGTCCGCTAGCGCTTCCAGTGCCGAGGTATCGAGTGATTGTTCAGCCAGTTGTTTCAGCGACTGGCGGGCATCGTCGATCAGATCCCGGGCTTTCTTCCGGGCTTGCTCAAGACCCAGAAGTGCAGTAGGTACTTTTACCAAGTTGCTGGTCGGCACCCTGGCGTTTTCCCAACGTTGCAGTATCTCCCACCACATCCAGGATGTCATCCTGAACCTGGAAGGCAAGGCCGATGCTCTCTGCGTACTTGTCGAGTACTGGCAGAGCACGACGCCTTTATCTCCGGCGCTTAATGCACCAAGGCGAACGGCGGCGCGAATCAATGCGCCGGTTTTATGACGATGAATACGCTCGAGTGCGTCCAGAGGTACGTGTTTGCCTTCCGCATCTAAATCTAATGCCTGACCACCGCACATTCCGGCAATACCGCTGGCGCTCGCCAGTTCAGAAATCATCGAAATTCTGTCGCGATCCGACACTTCCGGCATATCGGCATCGCTTAGAATCGAGAACGCCAGCGTTTGTAAAGCGTCACCAGCGAGAATCGCGTTTGCTTCGCCAAACTTCACATGGCAGGTCGGCAAACCGCGACGCAGATCGTCATCATCCATCGCCGGTAAATCATCATGAATTAATGAGTAAGCATGGATACACTCTACGGCAGCAGCGGGTGCGTCCAGCGTGTTTGTGCTAACGCCAAACATATGACCGGTAGCATAAACCAGGAAAGGTCGCAGGCGCTTACCACCTAATAATGCGCCATACTGCATGGTTTCGACCACGGGAGTGTTCTGAAAGGGCAGTGGGGCGATAAAACGGCTCAGCGCCTGGTTGGCCTGCTTAACGCAGGCTTCGAGTTGCTGCGGAAAGTCCATTACTCATTGTCCGGTGTAAAAGGGGTTAGAGAGGCGTCTTCATTGTCAGACAGCAGAATTTGCACGCGCTGTTCGGCTTGTTGTAATTTGGCCTGCCCCTGACGTGCCAGCTGCACGCCGCGTTCGAACTCGTTCAGCGCCTCTTCCAGCGGCAGGTCGCCACTTTCCAGACGGGTTACAATCTGTTCCAGCTCGCTCAGCGCCTTTTCAAAGCTGGCGGGCGCTCATTTTTCTTCGGCATAATGAATGTCTGACTCTCAATATTTTTCGCCCCGTCATGGTAACGGACTCAGGGCAAATAGCAAATAACGCGCAATGGTAAGGTGATGTGAGCAGCAAAGCGATGTTAGTGGTATACTTCCGCGCCTGGATGCAGCCGCAGGTGTGGGCTGCTGTATTTTTCCCTATACAAGTCGCTTAAGCTTGCCAACGAACCATTGCCGCCATGAAGTTTATCATTAAATTGTTCCCGGAAATCACCATCAAAAGCCAATCTGTGCGCTTGCGCTTTATAAAAATCCTTACCGGAAACATTCGTAACGTTTTAAAGCACTATGATGAGACGCTCGCTGTCGTCCGCCACTGGGATAACATCGAAGTTCGCGCGAAAGATGAAAACCAGCGTCTGGCTATTCGCGACGCTCTGACCCGTATTCCGGGTATCCACCATATTCTCGAAGTCGAAGACGTGCCGTTTACCGACATGCACGATATTTTCGAGAAAGCGTTGGTTCAGTATCGCGATCAGCTGGAAGGCAAAACCTTCTGCGTACGCGTGAAGCGCCGTGGCAAACATGATTTTAGCTCGATTGATGTGGAACGTTACGTCGGCGGCGGTTTAAATCAGCATATTGAATCCGCGCGCGTGAAGCTGACCAATCCGGAAGTGACTGTCCATCTGGAAGTGGAAGACGATCGTCTCCTGCTGATTAAAGGCCGCTACGAAGGTATTGGCGGTTTCCCGATCGGCACCCAGGAAGATGTGCTGTCGCTCATTTCCGGTGGTTTCGACTCCGGTGTTTCCAGTTATATGTTGATGCGTCGCGGCTGCCGCGTGCATTACTGCTTCTTTAACCTCGGCGGCGCGGCGCATGAAATCGGCGTACGTCAGGTGGCACATTATCTGTGGAACCGCTTTGGCAGCTCCCACCGCGTGCGTTTTGTCGCTATTAATTTCGAACCGGTCGTCGGGGAAATTCTCGAGAAAATCGACGACGGTCAGATGGGCGTTATCCTCAAACGTATGATGGTGCGTGCCGCATCTAAAGTGGCTGAACGTTACGGCGTACAGGCGCTGGTCACCGGCGAAGCACTCGGCCAGGTGTCCAGCCAGACGCTGACCAACCTGCGCCTGATTGATAACGTCTCTGACACGCTGATCCTGCGTCCGCTGATCTCTTACGACAAAGAGCACATCATCAACCTGGCTCGCCAGATTGGCACCGAAGACTTTGCTCGCACGATGCCGGAATACTGCGGTGTGATCTCCAAAAGCCCGACGGTGAAAGCGGTTAAATCGAAGATTGAAGCGGAAGAAGAGAAGTTCGACTTCAGCATTCTCGATAAAGTGGTTGAGGAAGCGAATAACGTTGATATCCGCGAAATCGCCCAGCAGACCGAGCAGGAAGTGGTGGAAGTGGAAACTGTCAATGGCTTCGGCCCGAATGACGTCATCCTCGATATCCGTTCTATCGATGAACAAGAAGATAATCCACTGAAAGTTGAAGGGATTGATGTGGTTTCTCTGCCGTTCTATAAACTGAGCACCAAATTGGACGATCTCGACCAGAACAGAACCTGGCTACTGTGGTGTGAGCGCGGGGTGATGAGCCGTCTGCAGGCGCTCTATCTGCGCGAGCAGGGCTTTAACAATGTGAAGGTATATCGCCCGTAATTTGTGGTTGTAACGTCGCATCTGTCAGATGCGACGCTTACCGCATCCGACACTACTCGTAATAATTATAAATCCCTGCCGCCATCACCAGTTGTGATGCCACTTCATGGGCTTTCTCGCGCCCAACCAGCAGGTCGATAATTTTCAGACCAAAGTCGATAGCTGTACCCGGCCCCTGGCTGGTCAGCAATTTTACCCGTGCATCCCAGACGACGCGCTTGTCCTGCCATTGTTCAGCGGGAATTTTGTCTTTCAGCGTTGGGAAGCCGGTCATATTGCCAATCGGGAAGATATCGTGCGGCACCAGCACGGTGGCTGGCGCGGCGCAAATAGCCGCGACGATACGCCCGGAACGGTGGAACTGTTTAACGGTTTCAACCAGCAGAGTGCTATCGCGAAAACACTCCGCGCCTTTAATGCCACCAGGCAGCACGATCACGTCATATTCGCCATCAGCCACTTCGACCAGCGGCGCATCCGCCAGCAGCTTCACGCCGCGCGAGCAGGTAGTCGCCAGGTTACCATCGCTGGCGACGCTGGCAGTGGTGACTTTGATACCGCCGCGAACCAGCAGATCGATAGTGGTGACGGCTTCAGTCTCTTCACTACCAGGGGCGAGGCAAACCAAGTGCCGATGCGCTCATATTCACTCTCCTTTCTTTTTACCATTTCTAAACAGGCGGGTGTTTTCCGGTACGGCAATCCCATGCGCGCGGGCGCGGCGTAAGAGAAAACCATTGATATAGTCGATTTCAGTGTGGCGCAGCGCGCGGATATCCTGCAACATCGACGAGATATTTTCCGCTGTGGCATCAATCACCTGCATCACGTAATCACGCAAATCTTCTGCTGAAGTATGATGCCCTTCGCGTTCGATCACCGCCGCGACTTCTTCGCATATCTGCATAATTTCTTGCGGATGATGACGTAATTCACCGTTCGGGCAATTCCAGATGGCGGTCAGTGGATTAATCACGCAGTTGACTGCCAGCTTGCGCCACAGCTCGGCGCGAATATTGTTATGCCAGGCAACGTCAGGCAACACGGTTTGCAAAATATCCGCCAGATAACTGTAATCCCCGTCCTGTTGCCGTGCCGGGCCAATATGCGTGATACCGTTTGCCACATGAATAATGACATTGCCGTCGCGGCGGGCTGCATGGGTGGTGGTGCCCATCAGTAATGGCTGCTGAATGTTTTGCAACTCTTCGATGGTGCCCATGCCGTTGTGAATTAACAGTATTGGCGTAGTTACAGGCAGTGTGGACGCGAGGCTTTTGACGGCATCGGAAACCTGCCATGCTTTCAGCGTCACCAGGAGCAGATCGCTGGTGGCGAGAAAATCGGGATCGTTGGCGGTCAGCGATTCGTTAAATATCGAACCATCTGTCTCAACCAGATTCACGCTACAATAAGGTTGCGGTACGCGCAGCCAGCCCTGAACTTCATGACCCTGTTTGCAAAGTGCTGTAAGCCATAATTGCCCTAAGGCACCGCATCCCAATACGGTAATTTTCATTGTTCCTCCTCACCCGCAACCACTCCGGGTGTTCAATAAGGCTATCCCTTAATTGTGCATGCTGTTGCGACTATGCACAATTAAGGGATACGTCCTGGTGCAGGACTGTCGGTTATTTAACTTTGCGGGTATTATGCTTCGCATCAAAAATGAAGGGAGAGGAAAAGATGCCATCTTTCGATATTGTCTCTGAAGTTGATCTTCAGGAAGCACGTAACGCGGTCGATAACGCGAGCCGCGAAGTGGAGTCCCGTTTTGACTTCCGTAACGTTGAAGCCTCATTTGAGCTGAACGACGCCAGCAAAACCATCAAAGTGTTGAGCGAGTCCGATTTCCAGGTCAATCAGTTGCTGGATATTCTGCGTGCCAAGCTGCTGAAGCGCGGCATTGAAGGCAGTTCGCTGGATGTACCGGAGAATATCGTTCATAGCGGTAAAACCTGGTTTGTGGAAGCGAAACTGAAACAGGGCATTGAGAGCGCGACCCAGAAGAAAATCGTCAAGATGATCAAAGACAGCAAACTGAAAGTGCAGGCGCAAATTCAGGGCGATGAAATCCGCGTAACGGGCAAATCTCGTGATGATTTGCAGGCTGTCATGGCGATGGTACGTGGTGGCGATCTCGGTCAGCCGTTCCAGTTCAAAAACTTCCGCGATTAATCGCGACTATGTGCGTTTTGTTCATGTCAGATGCGGCATGAACGCCTGATTCGGCTACAAAGGTTTGTAATTCAGAAACTTTGTAGGCCTGATAAGCGTAGCGCAGCAGGCAATTCGCCGCGTTTTTTATGCCTGACGAATTGCCTGTTCTATCTCAAAGCGATTCGTCACTTTGCTGTCGATTTTCACATAAGCTGAATGTTCTTCTTCTGCAATCAACACTTCTTTGATGCCTTCAGTTTCTAGCAAACGCACTTTTAACGCCTCGTTTGCGGCAATGTTCGCCGGGATTTCAATGCGCAAACTGCTGATATACGGCGGTTCTTTCATGGTACTGGCGACTGTCAGCCACACTGCGGCCAGCATTGCGCCAGCGAGAAATACCCCCTGACCGTCAAACATGCCGTCAATCCAGCCGCCCAGCGAACCGCCAATCGCCACGCCAAGAAACTGGCTGGTGGAGTAAACACCCATCGCCGTACCTTTGTAACCTGCCGGCGACTCTTTACTGATAAGTGAGGGCAGGAGGGCTTCCATCAAATTAAACGCCACAAAGAAAAGCTGCACGCCGACCACCAGTTGCCAGAACTGCGTTTGCGCGTTCCACAACACAATTTCCGCAACCACGATCAACCCGACGCAGAAGACAAAGACTTGCTTCATTTTGCGCTTAACTTCAGCGTAGATAATGAAAGGCACGACCGAGCCAAAGGCGATTAGCATTGTCGCCAGATAGACCTTCCAGTGTTCAGCCGCCGGGAACCCTGCATCAGCCAGTTGTCCGGGCAGGGCAACAAACGTCGACATCAGCAAAATATGCAGACACATAATGCCAAAGTTGAGTTTCAGCAGCCGCGGTTCCGCCAGCACTTTACTGAAACTGCCTTTCACCATTCCGGACTCACGATTAAGTACGTGAGTGCTACTGTTGGGCACAACCCAAATGGTCAACGCAATGCCGGTCGTTGCCAGAATAGCGATCATCCAGAACAGCGCGTGCAGCCCAAGTTTGTGAGTGATGATCGGGCCAAGCACCATCGCAATGGCAAAGGTAATGCCAAAGCTCACGCCGATAAACGCCATTGCTTTGGTACGGTTTTGTTCGCGCGTGAGATCGGAAAGCAGCGCCATAACGGCAGCGGCAATCGCACCGGAGCCTTGTAGCGCCCGGCCCAGAATAATTCCCCAGATGGAGTCAGAAAGCGCAGCGATAACGCTACCGGCGGCAAACACCGCCAGCCCACCGACAATTAATGGTTTGCGACCAATGCGGTCGGAAAGCAGGCCAAACGGAATCTGAAAAACGGCCTGAGTCAGACCATAAATACCAATGGCAATACCGATTAATGCTTCGCTGGCACCTTGCAGAGCCATGCCGTACGTGGTCAGAACCGGCAGAACCATAAACATGCCCAGCATGCGCAATGAAAATACGGTTCCTAAACCCCAGGTCGCGCGCCGCTCACCTGGCGTCATTTTATAATCGTTCATTACCACCTCTGTTTTAAATTCGCGACTAGTGTAAAGCGGCAAACGAATGGGGTAAACATGCGGATTTTTTAGTAAATATTTCGAGAGGGATATGTTTCTAATGCTAAGAAAAAGGTGCCGTAGCACCTTTTTAATAGAGAGGTTTTGTTACCACACAGCAGCCAGCAGCGTATGCGAGTCCGGTACCATAAAATCAACGGACATCATCACCGAGAGGGCAGTGATGGCGATGATAGAGAAACCGAACAGCTTGCGCGCCCAGATTCTGTCATCAGCAACTTTATAACCGCGCAGAGCCATACCTAACCACCAGACGCTAACCGCCGCGGCGACCACCAGATATTTATACCCAGCGTAACCGCCAAGAGAGAGCATCAGCGTGGCAACGGCAAAGGCGATGATATACAGCGTGATGTGATTCTTCGCCACCGAAATGCCTTTTACCACTGGCAATACCGGAATGTTTGCCGCCTGGTAATCCTTAAAGCGGAAAATGGCGATGGCATAGGAGTGAGGCATCTGCCACAGGCTGAAGATAGCCAGCAGGATCGCTGCGCCGCTATCGAACTCGCCGGTTACTGCACAGTAGCCAATCACCGGCGGCGCAGCGCCGGAGAGCGAACCAATCAATGTGCCGTAGACTGAGTGGCGTTTCATGTACAGCTATAAACGCCGACATAAACCACAAAGCCCATCACCCCCAGCCAGCAGGCCAGCGGATTCGCGCCAAACCACAGCAGCACAAAGCCAGCAATACCCAGCAAGGTGGCGTACACCAGCGAGACAGCAGGAGAGATCAGGCCTTTAACCAGCACCCGATTCTTCGTCCTTTCCATCTTTCTGTCGATATCCCTGTCGATGTAGTTGTTAAACACACAACCCGACGCCACAACCAGTGACACCCCAACCAGCGTGTAGATAAACAGGGGATAATCAATGCTGCCCTTTGAGGCCAGCAGGAATCCCCCAATCACCGAGATCAGGTTGCCAAAGATGATGCCTGGTTTCGTTACTTGCAGGTATTGCTTAAACATCATAACCGCCGCTCTTAGTGCATCATCATGTTGTAGTTGAGGTTCCACATAATCCAGATGGAGCCTACAACCAGGATAGCGATGATTAGCACGGTGAAGACAAACGCCGTCATGTTCCAGCCTTCATCTGATTTGGTATTCATGTGCAGGAAGCACACCAGATGCACCAGAACCTGTACCACTGCCATTGCCAGGATTGTTCCCAGAATTACGGCCGGAGAGGCAGCCCCTGTCATCACCATCCAGAACGGAATCACCGTCAGAATGATCGACAGGATAAAGCCTGTCATGTAGGTTTTTACGCTCCCATGGGACGCGCCGCTGTGATCGGTAGAATGACTCATTACATCGCCCCCATCAGATAAACAACAGTGAACACACAGATCCAAACCACATCCAGGAAGTGCCAGAACAGGCTCAGGCACATGATGCGGGTACGGTTAGTGCTGGTCAGGCCGCGACGGGCGATTTGCACCATCAGCACCGCCATCCAGATAAGACCAGAAGTGACGTGCAGACCGTGCGTGCCGACCAGCGCAAAGAACGCTGACAGGAAGCCGCTGCGATCCGGACCCATGCCGTTAACAATCAGGTGATGGAATTCGTAGATTTCCATCCCGATAAATCCGGCACCAAACAACCAGGTCAACGCCAGCCAGGAGATAACCTGGCTTTTGTTGTTTTTGTACATGGCGATAGCCGCCATGCCGTAGGTGATGGAGCTGAACAACAGCAAGAAAGTTTCAACCAGAACGAACGGCAGTTCGAAAATGTCCTTACCTGTTGGGCCGCCTGCGGTGCGTTCACCAGAACGGCATAGGTAGCAAACAAGATAGAGAACAGAATGCAGTCGCTCATCAGGTAGATCCAAAATCCGAAGATTTTGGTTCCGCCTGCATCGTGGTGCCCGTGTTCGTGCGCGTGGCAGTCGCGTGCGTCAAAGTATCAGTTGCCATTTTTCAGCCCTGCCTTAGTAATCTCATCGAAATGCTGGTTTTCCAGTTTTTCGATTTCTGCCACCGGCACGTAGTAATCCACGTCCTCGTCGAAGCTTTTCACGATCCAGGTGATGATCATGCCTGCGAAGCCAACAATCGCCAGCCACCAGATATGCCAGATCATGGCGAAACCGAAGATGGTGGAGAAAGCTGCAATGACGATACCTGCACCGCTGTTTTTCGGCATATGAATTTCTTCATAGTGGTCAGGCTTTTTATACGCTTCGCCTTTCTCTTTCATTTCCCAGAATGCATCACGTTCGTGAACGTGCGGCACTACGGCAAAGTTATAGAACGGAGGCGGGGAAGAGGTTGCCCACTCCAGCGTACGGCCACCCCACGGGTCGCCAGTCAGGTCACGGTTCTGGTCGCGGTCGCGAATAGAAACGTACATCTGAATAACGAGGCAGAGAATACCCAGCGCAATCAGTACTGCACCGCTGGCTGCAATCATCAGCATGGTGTGGAACTGCGGGTCAATCTGCTGGCTCAAACGACGGGTCATGCCCATGAAGCCCAGCGCATACAGCGGCATAAAGGCAACGAAGAAGCCGATGATCCAGAACCAGAACGCGCGTTTACCCCAGGTTTCGTTCAGTTTGAAACCGAACGCTTTAGGCCACCAGTAGGTCATCCCTGCGAAGCAGCCGAAGACCACGCCGCCGATGATCACGTTATGGAAGTGCGCAATCAGGAACAGGCTGTTATGCAGAACGAAGTCCGCGCCCGGTACTGCCAGCAGCACGCCAGTCATACCGCCCACCGAGAAGGTGACGATAAAACCGATAGTCCACAGCATCGCAGAATGGAACACGATGCGGCCCTGATACATGGTGAACAGCCAGTTGAAGATCTTCACCCCGGTCGGGATGGCGATAATCATTGTGGTGATACCAAAGAAGGCGTTTACGTTCGCGCCCGCACCCATCGTAAAGAAGTGGTGCAGCCAAACGATGAACGACAGCACGGTGATGCAGACGGTTGCCCATACCAGCGAGGTATAACCAAACAGACGTTTACGCGAGAAGGTGCCGCAAGTTCGGAGAACACAACCGAAAACAGCAGGATCAGGATGTAAACTTCCGGGTGGCCCCAGGCCCAAATCAGGTTGATGTACATCATCATGTTGCCACCCATATCGTTGGTAAAGAAATGGGTGCCCAGATAGCGATCCAGGGTCAACAACGCGACGGTAACCGTCAGAATTGGGAAGGAAGCAATAATCAGTACGTTCGCGCACAGTGATGCCCAGGTAAATACTGGCATCTTGAACATGGTCATGCCCGGTGCGCGCATCTTCAGAATGGTAACGAAGAAGTTGATACCGGTAAGCGTCGTACCTATACCGGATAGCTGGAGACTCCATATCCAGTAATCAACACCGACTCCCGGACTGTACTCTATTCCCGATAGCGGTGGATAGGCCAGCCAGCCGGTCTGCGCAAATTCGCCCACGCCGAGAGAAACGTTAACCAGAATCACACCAACAACAGTAAACCAGAAGCTTAAGTTGTTGAGGAACGGGAACGCAACGTCACGCGCGCCGATCTGCAGCGGAACCACCAGGTTCATCAGACCGATAACGAAAGGCATCGCCACGAAGAAGATCATAATCACGCCGTGCGCGGTGAAGATCTGATCGTAGTGGTGAGGTGGCAGGAAGCCCGCTTCACCCGCCGAGGCAAGAGCCTGCTGGCTACGCATCATAATGGCGTCAGCAAAACCACGCAGCAACATCACAATCGCCACGATGATATACATGATACCGAGGCGTTTATGGTCGACGGAGGTCAGCCACTCTTTCCACAGGTAGGTCCACTTACCGAAGTAAGTGATCAGGCCAACGAGCGCCAGACCTCCCAAAATAATGCCAGCGATCGTAACCATGACGATAGTTCATGGAACGGGACTGCATCAAGTGATAATTTTCCGAACATCTTTATTCTTCCTCAACCCCTTTAATGGCGGATTCCGCGTGGCTCATGTCCATGCCTTCCATACCTTCGTGTGCACTGTGCTCACCTTCTGGCTGGGTCATGTCCATGCTCTTACCGTGAGCCATAAACTTGTTAATCACATCGGCAAACAAGTCTGGTTTCACGTTGGAGAAATATTCCACCTGGTTGTATTCGCTAGGCGCGGCCAGTTTTTCGAACGCAGCCATGTCAGACATGGTGTTCGGCGACTGTTTCGCTTTTGCGACCCATTGGTCGAATTCGGCGCGATCCGGTGTTGCAATAGCTTTGAACTTCATGCCTGAGAAGCCCGGCCCGCTGTAGCTGGCGGAGATACCGTCATAAGTACCGGGTTCGTTGGCGATCAGATGCAGGCGAGTCTGCATACCGGCCATGGCATAAATCTGGCTACCCAGACGCGGAATGAAGAAGGAGTTCATCACGGAGTTGGAGGTCACTTTGAAGTACACCGGAGTGTTCGCCGGGAAAGCGATTTCATTCACGGTTGCAATGCCTGTTCCGGGTAGATGAAGAACCATTTCCAGTCCATGGAAACCACTTCGATGGTAATGGGCTTCTCGTCGTGTGCCAGCGGCTTGCTAGGCTCAAGAGCGTGAGTGGTTTTCCAGGTCAGTACCGCAAGGAAGATGATGATTAAGATAGGCACCGTCCAGACCACAGCTTCCACTTTATTGGAGTGTGACCAGTTCGGGCTGTACTTAGCATCTTTATTGCTCGCACGGTACTTCCAGGCGAAACCAACAGCCATCAAGATTGCGGGAATAACGACAATCAACATCAGGCCAAATGCCGTCAGTATCAGTGAACGTTGCTCCAGACCAATCTGTCCTTTGGGATCTAACAGCGCAGAATTACAGCCACTGAGCAATACAGTGCCTGCAAATAATGACAACCATCCCAAACTTTTATTGTATTTCCTGAGTCTCATTTAACGACCTCAATTCCACGGGATCTGGTGGCGTTTAAAGTGTGTGGGCATTTTACGGTAAGGTTACATTACTGTAAACATGATTAAATTCATGTTACTTGGATTTGGCTGTCAGGTCACATATGTTGCAAAACATATCAAGTTGATTTTAAGAAGCTGTTGCAAAAGGGCGTTATAACGAAAGGGGAGTGCAGAAGGAGTTTGGACGGGCAATTGGTATAACCAATATGGAATAAAACAATTGTTTAACAAATAATTATCATTATGGTGACAATTGGGTGGGGAGAAAATAAAGACTCATTAGCTGAATCGTGTAAGAAAAAATAGAATTCATAAATGGCGTCAATAATTTCCAAACGCTAAGTCGCACAAAAGAACAAATATTATTAAGCGATACTGATGTTTATTTAGCCGTAATAATTACGGCGAGTGATTACTACAGCTAAATAATATTACAGATTACGTCAGATGTGTTTTTCGTAGCGCCAGATAATCCAGCAAACCACCAAGCACAACGCCAGAAAGGGCGACTAAAACCCCGACTTCCAGCAGCGCAGGCAGGAAAGAGAAGTGCGTCAAATCCAGCGCGTCCATCGTCAACAGCAGTAACCACACGGCCAACAGGCTGACGCCCGCCGCCAGTGTCCACATGGCAAAGGCATAACCTGCCGGATATTCGGTACGGGAGATAAAGTTGTCATTTACTCGTGTATATTCAAGCGTCTGGCGGCAAACCAGCAGCAAAATAAGCCCCGGTACGGCAGCGGCGACGGAGAATAGATAGAATGTCGACCAGCCGTGTGCTTCAACAAACCAACCCGCCACGGGGCCGACATAAACTCGTCCTACAGCGGAAAGCGCTGAGAGCAGGGCAAATTGAGTAGCGGAAAATGACTTATTACACAGCGTCATTAACAGCGCGACAAAGGCTGATGTGCCCATCCCGCCACAGAGGTTTTCGAAAAGACGGCTGCGCCCATGCTGTAGAGATGCTTATCAGTAATCGACAGCAGCCAGTAACCAGCGTTAGACGCACCTTGTAAAATGCCGAAAATCAGCAGCGCCCGGAACAGCGACAGGCGCTGCATCAAAATCCCACCGTACAATGCGCCCACAATGGTCGCCAGTAAGCCAAGCGTTTTGTTAACCACGCCTACTTCACCCGCATCAAACCCGACGCCGCGAATCAAAAACGTGGTTGTCAGGCTCATGGCGAATGCGTCGCCCAGTTTATACAGCACGATAAGAAGCAAAATAAGCCAGGCATTATTGCGACCAAAGAAATCTCGCAGAGGTGCAACAACCGCTTGTTCCAGCGTTTTGGGCACAGGAATGGCGTCGGTTGGTTCTGGTGCAAGCAACGTTGCGATAATACAGGGGATCAACAGCGCTGCCATCAACCAGTACATGCCCTGCCAGCCCAGCCATTTATCTGCCAGCCACAGGCTAGGCCGCCGGAAACCAGCATCCCTAAACGGTAACCCAGCACGCTGATTGCCGCGCCCGCACCACGTTCTTCTGCCGGAAGCACATCGGTTTTCCACGCATCGAAGACTATATCCTGGGAAGCAGAGCAAAAAGCGATCACCACTGCCAGCGCCGCCATCCAGCGGAGTTGGGTGCCTGGTTCGAGAAAACCCATCGCCGCAATGGCGACTAATAACAGGATTTGCGTGGCGAGCAGCCAACCGCGCCGCCGCCCAAAAAATGGAGGCGTGTAGCGGTCCATCAGCGGTGACCAGAGGAATTTAAAAACGTAAGCCTGGCCTACCAGAGAGAAGAAACCAATGGTTTTGAGATCGATATTCTCGACCGTCATCCAGGCCTGTAAGGTGCCGGATGTCAGGGCGAGCGGTAGCCCGGAAGCAAAACCCAGGATCAGCAATATGGCTGAACGCGGCTGTTGAAAAATACGTAAATATTGACTGGACATGGGCGTCTACAGGCCCGGCTTGCACCGGGCCAGAGGGCAGAAATTAACGCGCGTTCTGCTTGATGAATTCGTGGATGCTGGTGTCCTGAGACATATCAGCGATGGTATCGGTCAGCACACTGTTAACGCATCGGCGATATTTTTGTTGGAGGCCTGGAACGCACCTTCAACGTTGTAGCTGGCACGATAGTTTTTGGTCATTTTGTTGCCATTCTGCGCGGTAGCGATGATGGCGATATCGCTTTGGTCGCGATGTTGTAGCGCACGTTGCCCTGGGACACGTCAGCATACAGTTGGCTAACGATGATTTGCAGATTAACCGGGCCATTCGGACCAACCATGTACCACGCGCGGTCATCTGTTTTTCCAGCACTTCTTGCAGCAGGAAACGCAGATCGCGGGAGGCGGTCAGGGTAACGATTTGATTATCGCGGGTGACTTTTGCCAGCGCCTGATCGGTACGCTGATCGGCACCATTAATGCTTACGGTGACGCCCATCAGGCTTGGATCCTGCTGTGGCAGTGTAATCGTCGGGGAAACTTCAATAGTTGTTGGCGGTTTTGCGCATCCTGCAAGCATAAACAGAGCAACTAACGGGAAGAGGATTTTTTTGAACATGTTCGGGCTCTCAGAGACTCTTAAGCGTGTTTGGTAAAAATTCTCGCCATCATAACATTGCCAACGGCGAGGGGAAGTGGGTAAGGCATGTAAATTCATCATGTTGACGAAATAATCGCCCCTGGTAAAAGAAACGCTGATGCGAGGCCTGTGTTTCAATCTTTAAATCAGTAAACTTCATACGCTTGACGGAAAAACCAGGACGAAACCTAAATATTTGTTGTTAAGCTGCAATGGAAACGGTAAAAGCGGCTAGTATTTAAAGGGATGGATGACATCTCAGCGTTGTCGGAGGAGATATTTCATGATGATACGTGAGCGGATAGAAGAAAAATTAAGGGCGGCGTTCCAACCCGTATTCCTCGAAGTAGTGATGAAAGCTATCGTCACAATGTCCCAGCCGGCTCTGAAAGCCATTTTAAAGTTGTGCTGGTCAGCGATCGTTTTACGGGTGAACGTTTTCTAAATCGTCATCGAATGATTTACAGTACTTTAGCGGAGGAACTCTCTACTACCGTTCATGCGCTGGCTCTGCATACTTACACTATTAAGGAGTGGGAAGGGTTGCAGGACACCGTCTTTGCCTCTCCTCCCTGTCGTGGAGCAGGAAGCATCGCGTAAAAACGCATTTGCAACTGTCGGCGCTTTTCCAGTATGTTGCTAAAGATTTTATGAAAAACGGCCTGCGGGCCGTTTTGTTTTGTCTGGATTTTGCGCTTTTTGCCCAGCATTCAGACGAAAATTGCCCGGGAATTGTGAAAAAATACGCGACAGCGCGCAATAACCGTTCTCGACTCATAAAAGTGATGCCGCTATAATGCCGCGTCCTATTTGAATGCTTTCGGGATGATTCTGGTAACAGGGAATGTGATTGATTATAAGAACATCCCGGTTCCGCGAAGCCAACAACCTGTGCTTGCGGGGTAAGAGTTGACCGAGCACTGTGATTTTTTGAGGTAACAAGATGCAAGTTTCAGTTGAAACCACTCAAGGCCTTGGCCGCCGTGTAACGATTACTATCGCTGCTGACAGCATCGAGACCGCTGTTAAAAGCGAGCTGGTCAACGTTGCGAAAAAAGTACGTATTGACGGCTTCCGCAAAGGCAAAGTGCCAATGAATATCGTTGCTCAGCGTTATGGCGCGTCTGTACGCCAGGACGTTCTGGGTGACCTGATGAGCCGTAACTTCATTGACGCCATCATTAAAGAAAAAATCAATCCGGCTGGCGCACCGACTTATGTTCCGGGCGAATACAAGCTGGGTGAAGACTTCACTTACTCTGTAGAGTTTGAAGTTTATCCGGAAGTTGAACTGCAGGGTCTGGAAGCGATCGAAGTTGAAAAACCGATCGTTGAAGTGACCGACGCTGACGTTGACGGCATGCTGGATACTCTGCGTAAACAGCAGGCGACCTGGAAAGAAAAAGACGGCGCTGTTGAAGCAGAAGACCGCGTAACCATCGACTTCACCGGTTCTGTAGACGGCGAAGAGTTCGAAGGCGGTAAAGCGTCTGATTTCGTACTGGCGATGGGCCAGGGTCGTATGATCCCGGGCTTTGAAGACGGTATCAAAGGCCACAAAGCTGGCGAAGAGTTCACCATCGACGTGACCTTCCCGGAAGAATACCACGCAGAAAACCTGAAAGGTAAAGCAGCGAAATTCGCTATCAACCTGAAGAAAGTTGAAGAGCGTGAACTGCCGGAACTGACTGCAGAATTCATCAAACGTTTCGGCGTTGAAGATGGTTCCGTAGAAGGTCTGCGCGCTGAAGTGCGTAAAAACATGGAGCGCGAGCTGAAGAGCGCCATCCGTAACCGCGTTAAGTCTCAGGCGATCGAAGGTCTGGTAAAAGCTAACGACATCGACGTACCGGCTGCGCTGATCGACAGCGAAATCGACGTTCTGCGTCGCCAGGCTGCACAGCGTTTCGGTGGCAACGAAAAACAAGCTCTGGAACTGCCGCGCGAACTGTTCGAAGAACAGGCTAAACGCCGCGTAGTTGTTGGCCTGCTGCTGGGCGAAGTTATCCGCACTAACGAGCTGAAAGCTGACGAAGAGCGCGTGAAAGGCTGATCGAAGAGATGGCTTCTGCGTACGAAGATCCGAAAGAAGTTATCGAGTTCTACAGCAAAAACAAAGAACTGATGGACAACATGCGCAATGTTGCTCTGGAAGAACAGGCTGTTGAAGCTGTACTGGCGAAAGCGAAAGTGACTGAAAAAGAAACCACTTTCAACGAGCTGATGAACCAGCAGGCGTAATTTACGCAGCATAACGCGCTAAATTCGCACAAAGGCCCGTCACCGCCAGGTGGTGGGCTTTTTTTTTGTCATGAATTTTGCATGGAACCGTGCGAAAAGCCTCTTTCGGTGTTAGCGTAACAACAAAAGATTGTTATGCTTGAAATATGGTGATGCCGTACCCATAACACAGGGACTAGCTGATAATCCGTCCATAAGGTTACAATCGGTACAGCAGGTTTTTTCAATTTTATCCAGGAGACGGAAATGTCATACAGCGGCGAACGAGATAACTTTGCACCCCATATGGCGCTGGTGCCGATGGTCATTGAACAGACCTCACGCGGTGAGCGCTCTTTTGATATCTATTCTCGTCTACTTAAGGAACGTGTCATTTTTCTGACTGGCCAGGTTGAAGACCACATGGCTAACCTGATTGTGGCGCAGATGCTGTTCCTGGAAGCGGAAAACCCAGAAAAAGATATCTATCTGTACATTAACTCCCCAGGCGGGGTGATCACTGCCGGGATGTCTATCTATGACACCATGCAGTTTATCAAGCCTGATGTCAGCACCATCTGTATGGGCCAGGCGGCCTCGATGGGCGCTTTCTTGCTGACCGCAGGGGCGAAAGGTAAACGTTTTTGCCTGCCGAATTCGCGCGTGATGATTCACCAACCGTTGGGCGGCTACCAGGGCCAGGCGACCGATATCGAAATTCATGCCCGTGAAATTCTGAAAGTTAAAGGCGCATGAATGAACTTATGGCGCTTCATACGGGTCAATCATTAGAACAGATTGAACGTGATACCGAGCGCGATCGCTTCCTTTCCGCCCCTGAAGCGGTGGAATACGGTCTGGTCGATTCGATTCTGACCCATCGTAATTGATGCCAGAGGCGCAACTGTGCCGCTATACTTATCCAGGGCGGCACAACGCTGTAAGCGGCTTGCGCCTGAGAATGGCATTTGCGTCGTCGTGTGCGGCACAAAGAACAAAGAAGAGGTTTTGACCCATGACAGATAAACGCAAAGATGGCTCAGGCAAATTGCTGTATTGCTCTTTTTGCGGCAAAAGCCAGCATGAAGTGCGCAAGCTGATTGCCGGTCCATCCGTGTATATCTGCGACGAATGTGTTGATTTATGTAACGACATCATTCGCGAAGAGATTAAAGAAGTTGCACCGCATCGTGAACGCAGTGCGCTACCGACGCCGCATGAAATTCGCAACCACCTGGACGATTACGTTATCGGCCAGGAACAGGCGAAAAAAGTGCTGGCGGTCGCGGTATACAACCATTACAAACGTCTGCGCAACGGCGATACCAGCAATGGTGTCGAGTTGGGCAAAAGTAACATTCTGCTGATCGGTCCGACCGGTTCCGGTAAAACGCTGCTGGCTGAAACGCTGGCGCGCCTGCTGGACGTCCCGTTCACCATGGCCGACGCAACCACGCTGACCGAAGCCGGTTATGTGGGCGAAGACGTTGAAAACATCATTCAGAAGCTGTTGCAAAAGTGCGATTACGACGTACAGAAAGCGCAGCGCGGGATTGTCTACATCGATGAAATCGACAAGATTTCTCGTAAGTCAGACAACCCGTCTATTACCCGTGACGTTTCCGGTGAAGGCGTACAGCAGGCACTGTTGAAACTGATCGAAGGTACGGTAGCTGCTGTTCCACCGCAAGGTGGGCGTAAACATCCGCAGCAGGAATTCTTGCAGGTTGATACCTCTAAGATCCTGTTTATTTGTGGCGGTGCGTTTGCCGGTCTGGATAAAGTGATTTCCCACCGTGTAGAAACCGGCTCCGGCATTGGTTTTGGCGCGACGGTAAAAGCGAAGTCCGACAAAGCAAGCGAAGGCGAGCTGCTGGCGCAGGTTGAACCGGAAGATCTGATCAAGTTTGGTCTGATCCCTGAGTTCATTGGTCGTCTGCCGGTTGTCGCAACGTTGAATGAACTGAGCGAAGAAGCTCTGATTCAGATCCTCAAAGAGCCGAAAAACGCCCTGACCAAGCAGTATCAGGCGCTGTTTAATCTGGAAGGCGTGGATCTGGAATTCCGTGACGAGGCGCTGGATGCTATCGCTAAGAAAGCGATGGCGCGTAAAACCGGTGCCCGTGGCCTGCGTTCCATCGTAGAAGCCGCACTGCTCGATACCATGTACGATCTGCCGTCCATGGAAGACGTCGAAAAAGTGGTTATCGACGAGTCGGTAATTGATGGTCAAAGCAAACCGTTGCTGATTTATGGCAAGCCGGAAGCGCAACAGGCATCTGGTGAATAATTAACCATTCCCATACAATTAGTTAACCAAAAAGGGGGATTTTATCTCCCCTTTAATTTTTCCTCTATTCTCGGCGTTGAATGTGGGGGAAACATCCCCATATACTGACGTACATGTTAATAGATGGCGTGAAGCACAGTCGTGTCATCTGATTACCTGGCGGAAATTAAACTAAGAGAGAGCTCTATGAATCCTGAGCGTTCTGAACGCATTGAAATCCCCGTATTGCCGCTGCGCGATGTGGTGGTTTATCCGCACATGGTCATCCCCTTATTTGTCGGGCGGGAAAAATCTATCCGTTGTCTGGAAGCGGCGATGGACCATGATAAAAAAATTATGCTGGTCGCGCAGAAAGAAGCTTCAACGGATGAGCGGGTGTAAACGATCTTTTCACCGTCGGGACCGTGGCCTCTATATTGCAGATGCTGAAACTGCCTGACGGCACCGTCAAAGTGCTGGTCGAGGGGTTACAGCGCGCGCGTATTTCTGCGCTCTCTGACAATGGCGAACACTTTTCTGCGAAGGCGGAGTATCTGGAGTCGCCGACCATTGATGAGCGGGAACAGGAAGTGCTGGTGCGTACTGCAATCAGCCAGTTCGAAGGCTACATCAAGCTGAACAAAAAAATCCCACCAGAAGTGCTGACGTCGCTGAATAGCATCGACGATCCGGCGCGTCTGGCGGATACCATTGCTGCACATATGCCGCTGAAACTGGCTGACAAACAGTCTGTTCTGGAGATGTCCGACGTTAACGAACGTCTGGAATATCTGATGGCAATGATGGAATCGGAAATCGATCTGCTGCAGGTTGAGAAACGCATTCGCAACCGCGTTAAAAAGCAGATGGAGAAATCCCAGCGTGAGTACTATCTGAACGAGCAAATGAAAGCTATTCAGAAAGAACTCGGTGAAATGGACGACGCGCCGGACGAAAACGAAGCCTGAAGCGCAAAATCGACGCGGCGAAGATGCCGAAAGAGGCAAAAGAGAAAGCGGAAGCAGAGTTGCAGAAGCTGAAAATGATGTCTCCGATGTCGGCAGAAGCGACCGTAGTGCGTGGTTATATCGACTGGATGGTACAGGTGCCGTGGAATGCGCGTAGCAAGGTCAAAAAAGACTGCGTCAGGCGCAGGAAATCCTTGATACCGACCATTATGGTCTGGAGCGCGTGAAAGATCGAATCCTTGAGTATCTTGCGGTTCAAAGCCGTGTCAACAAAATCAAGGGACCGATCCTCTGCCTGGTAGGGCCGCCGGGGGTAGGTAAAACCTCTCTTGGTCAGTCCATTGCCAAAGCCACCGGGCGTAAATATGTCCGTATGGCGCTGGGCGGCGTGCGTGATGAAGCGGAAATCCGTGGTCACCGCCGTACTTACATCGGTTCTATGCCGGGTAAACTGATCCAGAAAATGGCGAAAGTGGGCGTGAAAAACCCTCTGTTCCTGCTCGATGAGATCGACAAAATGTCTTCTGACATGCGAGGCGATCCGGCCTCTGCACTGCTTGAAGTGCTGGATCCAGAGCAGAACGTAGCGTTCAGCGACCACTACCTGGAAGTGGATTACGATCTCAGCGACGTGATGTTTGTCGCGACGTCGAACTCCATGAACATTCCGGCACCGCTGCTGGATCGTATGGAAGTGATTCGCCTCTCCGGTTATACCGAAGATGAAAAACTGAACATCGCCAAACGTCACCTGCTGCCGAAGCAGATTGAACGTAATGCACTGAAAAAAGGTGAGCTGACCGTCGACGATAGCGCCATTATCGGCATTATTCGTTACTACACCCGTGAGGCGGGCGTGCGTGGTCTGGAGCGTGAAATCTCCAAACTGTGCCGTAAAGCGGTTAAGCAGTTACTGCTCGATAAGTCATTAAAACATATCGAAATTAACGGCGATAACCTGCACGACTACCTCGGTGTTCAGCGTTTCGACTATGGTCGCGCTGATAACGAAAACCGTGTCGGTCAGGTAACCGGTCTGGCGTGGACGGAAGTGGGCGGTGACTTGCTGACCATTGAAACCGCATGTGTTCCGGGTAAAGGCAAACTGACCTATACCGGTTCGCTCGGCGAAGTGATGCAGGAGTCTATTCAGGCGGCGTTAACGGTGGTTCGTGCGCGTGCGGAAAAACTGGGGATCAACCTGATTTTTACGAAAAACGTGACATCCACGTCCACGTACCGGAAGGTGCGACGCCGAAAGATGGTCCGAGTGCCGGTATTGCTATGTGCACCGCGCTGGTTTCTTGCCTGACCGGTAACCCGGTTCGTGCCGATGTGGCAATGACCGGTGAGATCACTCTGCGTGGTCAGGTACTGCCGATCGGTGGTTTGAAAGAAAAACTCCTGGCAGCGCATCGCGGCGGGATTAAAACAGTGCTAATTCCGTTCGAAAATAAACGCGATCTGGAAGAGATTCCTGACAACGTAATTGCCGATCTGGACATTCATCCTGTGAAGCGCATTGAGGAAGTTCTGACTCTGGCGCTGCAAAATGAACCGTCTGGCATGCAGGTTGTGACTGCAAAATAGTGACCTCGCGCAAAATGCACTAATAAAAACAGGGCTGGCAGGCTAATTCGGGCTTGCCAGCCTTTTTTTGTCTCGCTAAGTTAGATGGCGGATCGGGCTTGCCCTTATTAAGGGGTGTTGTAAGGGGATGGCTGGCCTGATATAACTGCTGCGCGTTCGTACCTTGAAGGATTCAAGTGCGATATAAATTATAAAGAGGAAGAGAAGAGTGAATAAATCTCAATTGATCGACAAGATTGCTGCAGGGCTGATATCTCTAAAGCTGCGGCTGGCCGTGCGTTAGATGCTATTATTGCTTCCGTAACTGAATCTCTGAAAGAAGGGGATGATGTAGCACTGGTAGGTTTTGGTACTTTTGCCGTTAAAGAGCGTGCTGCCCGTACTGGCCGCAACCCGCAGACCGGTAAAGAGATCACCATCGCTGCCGCTAAAGTACCGAGCTTCCGTGCAGGTAAAGCACTGAAAGACGCGGTAAACTAAGCGTTGTCCCCAGTGGGGATGTGACGAAGTTCAAGGGCGCATCTACTGATGTGCCTTTTTTATTTGTATTCGGTGACTTTCTGTGTCTTGTGGGCTGACAATTGCCCCCGTTTCTTGTCACAATAGGCCTTTGCGCGCATCGATACGTTGCGTGAGGTACACAGTCATCTACAGCGGAGTGTTGTTACACCATGATGGACAGCTTACGCACGGCTGCAAACAGTCTCGTGCTCAAGATTATTTTCGGTATCATTATCGTGTCGTTCATATTGACCGGCGTGAGTGGTTACCTGATTGGCGGAGGCAATAACTACGCCGCAAAAGTGAATGACCAGGAAATCAGCCGTGGGCAGTTCGAGAACGCCTTTAACAGCGAGCGTAATCGCATGCAGCAACAGCTGGGCGATCAATACTCCGAGCTGGCAGCGAACGAAGGCTATATGAAAACCCTGCGTCAACAGGTGCTGAATCGTCTGATCGACGAGGCGCTGTTGGATCAGTACGCTCGTGAGCTGAAACTGGGTATCAGTGATGAGCAGGTTAAACAGGCGATTTTCGCGACCCCAGCCTTCCAGGTTGACGGCAAATTTGATAACAGCCGCTATAACGGTATCCTCAACCAGATGGGGATGACCGCCGATCAGTACGCCCAGGCGCTGCGTAACCAGCTCACTACCCAACAGCTGATTAACGGTGTTGCCGGTACCGATTTTATGCTGAAAGGTGAAACCGACGAGCTGGCGGCACTGGTCGCGCAACAACGCGTGGTGCGTGAGGCGACTATCGATGTTAACGCGCTGGCGGCGAAGCAGCCTGTGACCGAACAGGAGATTGCCA
>ENA-OQIG01000244-OQIG01000244.1-human-gut-metagenome-genome-assembly--contig:-NODE-244-length-32183-cov-2.039119_pt1 | contig 32183 bp, 42 predicted proteins | sample MGYA00242576_ERZ504741 | MGnify/ENA primary metagenome ERZ504741 (study PRJEB26092, sample SAMD00036436) | human gut metagenome | host: Homo sapiens | study: EMG produced TPA metagenomics assembly of... | reverse complement strand
CTGAGGAAGATGATCAGCCTGTTGTGGGAGCATCCGTATTAGTGAAAGGTACAACGATGGGAACAGTCACCGATATCGATGGTAAGTTTACCATAAACGATGTACCAAGTTCTGCTAGAACTTTGAAAATTAGCTACATTGGAATGAAAACTCAGGAGATTCCTATCAAAACAGGAACAATAAGAATTCTGATGAAACCAGATGCAGAAGTTCTGGAGGAAGTAGTGGTAACCGGTATGCAAAAAATGGACAAGCGCCTTTTCACGGGAGCTGCAACAAAACTTGATGCAGAAGGCGTAAAACTTAATGGTATGGCAGATATCAGCCGTGGTCTTGAAGGCCGTGCTGCGGGTGTGTCAGTCCAGAATGTATCCGGTACATTTGGTACAGCTCCCAAAATCCGCGTTCGCGGTGCTACCTCCATTTATGGTAGCTCCAAACCATTATGGGTAGTGGATGGAGTTATTATGGAAGACGCTGTAGAAGTCAGCGCTGATCAACTATCTTCAGGCGATGCTGAAACTCTAATTAGTTCGGCTATTGCTGGTCTGAACGCAGATGATATTGAAAGCTTTCAGATTTTGAAAGACGGCTCAGCAACCTCAATCTATGGCGCACGTGCAATGGCAGGTGTAATCGTTGTTACTACAAAGAAAGGTAAAGCTGGAGTCAGTAGAATAAGCTATACCGGTGAATTTACTACCCGTTTAGTACCAAGCTACAATGACTTTAACATCATGAACTCGCAAGATCAGATGGGAGTATACAAAGAAATGCAACAGAAAGGCTGGTTAAATTTCGCTGAAACCTCCCGAACTGCAGAAAGTGGTGTATACGGAAAGATGTATCAGTTAATTAACACATACGATCCTACTACCGGACAATATGCGTTATTAAATACTGACGAAGCTAAAAATGCTATCTACGTGAAGCTGAAATGAGAAATACCGATTGGTTTGACACACTTTTCTCTCCCAGTCTAAGTCAGAATCATTCTGTAAGTCTTAGCTCTGGTACAGAAAAGTCATCGTTCTATGCTTCTTTAAGTGCTATGCACGATCCGGGATGGTACAAGCAAAGTGGAGTTGATCGCTATACAGCCAACTTAAATATGAATCATAATATCTTAAAGAACCTAAGCATAAACTGATATCAAGTGCTTCTTATCGTAAGCAAAAAGCACCGGGAACTTTAGGACAAGACATTGACCTAGTAAACGGTCAGGTAAAACGTGAATTTGACATCAACCCCTATTCATATGCATTGAATACTTCACGTACATTAGACCCAAACACTTATTACACCAGCAACTATGCTGATTTCAACATTCTGAACGAACTGGACAACAATTACATGGAACTGAACATTGCAGATTTAAAGTTCCAAGGCGAGTTGAAATGGAAACCAATTACCGGATTAGAGCTAAGCGCTTTGGGAGCCGTGAAGTATCAATCAACTTCACAGGAGCACAACATTAAAGACCAGTCAAACCAGGCATCGGCTTATCGTGCAGGTCTAGATGACAAGACAATTATGGACCGCAATCCATTTCTTTATAAGAACCCAGATAATCCATATGCACTACCGATCTCTATCTTACCGGAAGGTGGTATTTATCAACGTAGAGACTATAAGATGCTAGGTTACGACTTCCGAGCTACAGCTAGTTGGAACCACGTATTTAATGATATTACATATCACTAACTTCTTTGCAGGAACAGAAATCAACTCTACAGACCGATCAAAGAATTACTATCAAGGGTGGGGTATGCAATACTCAATGGGCGAAATACCCTACTATGTATATGAATTCTTCAAAAAGGTATCGAAGACGGCAATAATTACTACTCATTGAGTCAGACCCGTAGCCGTAGTGCCGCCTTCTTCGCCAATGCTACCTACTCTTATAAAGGTCGTTATACTGTGAATGGAACAGCCCGCTACGAAGGTACCAACCGTATGGGTAAGAGCCGCTCGGCACGTTGGTTACCTACATGGAACGTATCAGGAGCATGGAATGCCCATGAAGAAAAATTCTTCAGCAATTTAACTTCTGTTCTTTCACACTTTACACTGAAAGCATCTTATTCGTTAACAGCCGACCGCGGTCCGGCAGACGTAACGAACTCACAGGCTATTATAACCAGCTATAGTCCTTATCGACCATTTACTTCTATCCAGGAGTCCGGATGTATATTAAGGAACTAGAAAATAGCGAATTAACTTATGAAAAGAAGCACGAGTTGAATATTGGTGCCGACATGGGCTTCTTGAATAACCGCATTAATTTAGCTGTAGACTGGTACAAACGTAACAACTACGACTTGATTGGTATCGTTAATACACAAGGCGCAGGTGGACAGATCCTGAAGTATGCAAATATCGCTTCAATGAAATCACATGGTATTGAATTCACTTTATCAACTAAGAATATTAAAACAAAAGATTTCAACTGGAACACCGACTTTATATTCTCTAATGCAAAAAATGAAGTCACTGATTTGAAACAAAATGCGAATGTGATGGAGCTTATTTCCGGTAATGGATTCGCTAAACAAGGCTATCCGGTTCGTGGGCTATTCTCTATCCCATTTGTAGGTCTCGACAAAGATGGTATTCCAGTCATTATAAATGAAAAGGGCGAAGCGACTAGTACCGATATAAATTTCCAGGAACGCCAAAATACTGGTTTCCTGAAGTATGAAGGTCCGACTGATCCTACCATTACAGGTAGTTTGGGTAATATGTTCTCATACAAAGGTTTCCGTTTGAATTTATTTATCACTTATTCATTTGGAAATGTTATCCGTTTAAATCCCGTATTCAAAGCATATTATTCGGATCTAACGGCAATGACTCGTGAATTTAAAAATCGATGGACACTCCCCGGAGACGAAGCAAAGACTAATGTTCCTGCTATTTTGAGCAAACGTATGTACGACAGCAATGAAGACTTGAAGTATGCCTACAATGCTTACAATTATTCAACAGAACGCATTGCAAAGGGGGATTTTATCCGTCTGAAAGAAATCTCACTGGCTTATGACTTCCCCAAAGCATGGATCAACCCATTGAAGTTAACAGACCTCTCGCTGAAAGTCCAAGCCACCAACCTTTTCTTAATCTATGCGGATGATAAGCTAAATGGTCAGGACCCGGAATTCTTTAATGCAGGTGGTGTTGCCTCACCGGTTCCCCGCCAATTTACTATTACTTTAAGACTGGGGTTATAATTTAAAATAAGAACGAATATGAAGAAATACATAATAATGGCCAGTGTGGCCGCGCTCGCAATAGGGCTCTCATCGTGTTCTAATTTCTTAGATGAGCTTCCCGACAATCGTACCGAGCTGAATGAAAACAATGTTGGCAAAATATTACTTTCCGCCTATCCTACTACAGCAATCTGTGAGATGGGGGAAATGTCATCAGACAATACTGATGCTTATCGAATCGCTTTTCTTCTTTCAACCGTTTGCAAGAAGATCTCTATAAGTGGGCAGACTCTGCAGAACAAGATCAGGACTCTCCCCATGCACTTTGGGAATCTTGCTATATGGCAATCTCTGCCTGCAACGAGGTTTTGAAAGTGATTGAAGACGCAGGAAATCCAGCTTCTCTTAGCGCTGAAAAGGGAGAAGCCCTAGTATGTCGCGCCTATGCTCATTTTTTACTTGCCAATATATTTTGTAACGCTTATAGCAGCCAAGCAAGTTCAGACTTGGGTATCCCCTACATGAAAACGATAGAGACAACCGTAAGCCCTGATTATCAACGCGGAACTCTAGAGGAGGTATACCAAAATATTGAGAAAGATCTATTGGAAGGTCTAGATCTGGTTACTGATATTTATGCAGTCCCCAAATATCACTTTACAAAGAAAGCAGCTCAAGCTTTTGCTGCACGCTTTTACTTGTACTATGTAAAATCGGATAAATCCAATTACACTAAGGTGATCGATTACGCAACAAAAGTATTAGGAAGCAATCCAGCCACCTCTGTACGCGACTGGAAATCTTTGGGTGCACTAGACATAAATGGCAGTGTTCAGCCAAATGCTTATGTAGATGCAACGAATGGCGCTAACTTATTATTGGTCAGTGCAGGTTCTTATTGGGGATATGTTCATGCACCTTATGGACTAGGCGAAAGATACGCCCATGGACCGAAAGTAGGCAATGAGACATGCAATTCCGTCGGTCCTTGGGGAAGTGACTATTATATGGGTGTTTGGAGTAACTCAAGTGCACTGCCGACCAAAATCGTTGTTATGAAAATAACTCAATATAAAGAAGTGGTTGACGCAGTAGCCGGAACAATCAACGGACACATGATCAATGCAGCATTTACTACAGATGAAACATTACTCTGTCGTGCAGAAGCTTATGCGATGAAAGAAATGTATCCACAGGCAATTGCTGATTTAAATATATGGCGAGAAGCATACACACGTTCTACTACCCCGCTTACCACAGAATCTATAAACGATTTCTACGGAAGCATGGAATATTACACTCCTACTGAATCTACAGTTAAGAAAAAATTGAAACCCCGACTTTACTATAACAAATGAAAACACAGGAAAATGTAATCCACTGCATACTTCATGCACGACGTTTAACAACTTTACATGAAGGGTTACGCTGGCAGGATATTAAACGCTACGGTATTACTATCTATCGTCGTTTAATGAATGATAATGGTACTATTACCGTCACAGATAAGCTGGAACCAATGATCCTCGTCGAGCAATACAGATACCGAGCGATGTTATTTCAGCCGGATTAAAACCAAACCCTAGAACTAAATAAAAATCGATAAGTTATGAAAAAATAATATAATATATACATTGATCGTTACTATAGCCGTTTTTTTAGCTCATGTAATAAAGATGATATTGATACCAAACGCAGTATATTTGATCCTACTGAAGTTTATGAGCCCAACGAGTTTGACAAATGGCTACTTGACAACTATGTTTACACTTATAATATCCAGGTGAAATATCGTCTGGATGACAATGAAACGGATGTAGAATATCATCTGGTTCCAGCCAAGTATGACAACGCAATTACATTGGCTAAGATTGTAAAATTTGTATGGATGGAAGCTTATGACGAAATATGGGGAATTGACATGACCCGTACGTATGTCCCTAACTACTCCAATTCATTGGAAATGTTGCTTATACCGAGTCAGGTATGATCCTCGGACAAGCCGAAGGAGGAATGAAAGTAACCCTGTTTCGTGTAAATGAAATAGATAAAAACAATCTCAGTGTAGCTCAATTAAATGAGTACTATTTCAAGACAATGCATCATGAATTTACACATATTCTTAATCAGAAAAAAGCCTATGATACATCATACGATCGTATATCGGAATCCGACTACGTAGGTTCAAGCTGGTATAGGGTATCTGAGTCGGTTGCTCTGCAAAAAGGATTTATCTCTCCTTATGCAATGGACCGTGCTACGGAAGATTTTGCGGAGATGGTTGCTATTTATGTCACCAATGACGCTAGTACTTGGGAAGATATGCTAGCAAGTGCCGGCACAACAGGAAGACCGATCATAGAAAAGAAATTTGAGATTGTATTTGATTACATGCTCAATTCCTGGGGACTTGATTTAGACAAATTGCGCGAAATTGTTTTGCGCCGGCAAAGTGAAATTACCGAATTAGATTTAAGTACGCTTTAATAATTGTAGGATATGAGAAAGATTAAAATATATGGCTTACTGACTTGCGTTTGCCTGATGATGCAATCGTGTCTGTTTAATGAAGATGATATCTTTGATGAATCTTCTGCACAACGGGCTATAGCTCCGTCAACGAATGTCAGGAGATTTTAAAGGGCGCAGCCAATGGGTGGTTACTCGAGTATTATACAGGAGAAGACGGAGAATATGGTGGCTTCAATGTTTTGGCACGATTTGATGGCAATAATGTAATTATGGCTGCAGATTTCGCTACAGATAATTACGAAATTGGAGAAGAATCTACTTCCTTGTATAAAGTTGAATCATACCAGGGAACAGAATTAAGTTTTGATTCATACAATGAATTAATTCACGAATTCTGTGAACCGAGTGGTTATAATTCACCAGGATATGCCGGAGATTATGAGTTCGTCTTCAGAAGCGTTTCAAAAGAAAAGATCGTACTGACTGGGAAAAAACATGGAGTAACGTTGATCATGACACCTCTGCCTGCTGAAACAAATTGGCAAGAGAAACTGACCAATATTGCCAATGTCGTTTCACAGGCTTCATATGTAACCTATAAGTTAATTGTGAATGGTCAGGAAATAACTAAAATGGGACAGGAAGAGCATGCCTTCTCAGTTACCAAAGTAGACGAAACCGGTGAAACAACCGTAAGTCTATATCCGTTCATATATACAGAGGAAGGCATTAAAATGTATGAACATTAGTAGTTAATGGAGTAGAAATAAACAACTTCAAATGGGATAATGAAAACCTTACATATATTTGTACAGATACAGGTGTAGATGCAAAAATAGAATTCTATTGTCCGGAAGGATATCTCAACTATTTAGGCAACTATATACTACAATTAGCAAATGGGCAACGTATACAACTTGAGCTCAAACAAAAAATGATAGGAAAATCATTTGCAATGAATTTTGCTTTGAGTGGTACTCCTATTGAATTTGTCTATAACTATAATATGACAACAGACTGTATTGATGTACCTTCTCAGACAGTTGGCGTATATCAAGGTTACAACGTATTATTATATCCAGGAATTCCCGGAGGCAATTTCTATGCAGATGACTCAGCTGTATTCCAAGGACGTATTGCAAATACAGATCCGCTTACAATTAAGTTCACTTATGTAAACAATCCTATTTGCACCCTTATGTTGCTGGTATATCAAAAACAGACGGTTGGTATGGATTCTCTACAATGTTCCAAGATGTAACATTGATAAAAGTTGATTAATTAACAAATAGCATATTATGAAGAAAATAACAAGCATATTTGCATTATTATTATGCGTATTCGTCTTCTCATGTAGTAACGACGACGATAAAGAAACATCTTCTTTGCAGATTGTTAGCTCAAATGTCACATTTGAATCTGCTGGAGGAACCGGTACAATAAAAGTTAACGCAATAAGTGAAATTACTGCTACCTCCAATAAAGATTGGTGTACCGTAAGCGTGAATGGAGATATTATAAATGTTTCTGTCATTGAAAATAATGATATGTCCGGACGTACGGCAGCTGTAACCATAACAGATGGTGAAGCATCCACTTTGGTTCCTGTTTCACAGGGTGGCTGTGTTATTCTGTATAATAAATCAGAATTGGGGCATGCTTTTACTTATGCAGGTGGTTCTGCTACAGTATCTTTCTCAACCACAGCATCTTATTCAATAGAAGTACCCGCCGAAGCCCAAAGTTGGTTATCATACACACTTGACGAAGAAAACAGAACTATAACATTTAATGTTGCTGCGAGTGCTGATAAAACCCCACGAGGAGCGGCAGTTAAAGTTACCGCAGGTAAAAAAACGATTTACTATCATCTTGGAGAGTATGAATTGAAAGACATCGCAGGCAAATGGAGAGTATCCTTTGTTGATGGAGATGATAGTACTCTAGCTGGAGAAATAGAAGTAGTTCAGGATGAAGAGGAACCTACCATCTTCTACTTGTCAGGTATTTCCAATTTCTTTGACCTACCGTTAATCTATAATGGAGAGGCCTTACTCACAATGGGAGGTCTTAATTTAGGAACATATGCTGGGAGATATAACATCTATACAGTAACATTGTCTGAAGGTGGATATGTCAGTTGGGATATGTCAACACAATATGTTGCTTATCCGTCATCCATCAATGGCAAATTTGCATTGGTATTTGGTGATAATGGTTCCTGGGATGGAGACGTAGTCAATGGCATTGCCTACTGGGCATTCTCCGGTGCTGCGGGAACAGGAAGTGCAGGATGGTTGGAGAAATTCAACGCTCTTACACTAAGCAAATAAGACGGCAAGCGTGCTTAGCTAAGTCTGTCTCTCTAACATGTATAAGATTTAGCTTTACATTAATTATTCATATAAAGGGTGTTCAACATTGGACACCCTTTACATTATCCTTTTCCATATAAAAAGCAATACAAAAGATGATGTTATTATTAAATTAATTCGTATCTTTCGGACACACAAAAAAGTTAAACCAACAATCACACATATGAAAATGATTCTTTTCCGACTAATATGTTTAAAGACATGCCTACTATTAATCCCTGTACTTTACGCACAAAACAACTATCGTCCGGGATTTATCATCACTGTTCAGAAAGACACAATATATGGAGAAATCGACTACCGTACAGATAAGATGAATGCTAAACGCTGCGTCTTTCAATCACAAGGTAATGATACCGAACCAGTAACCTATCATCCTTTCGAAATCTTGGGATACCGTTTTACAGACGACGGTAAATACTATGTCTCCAAGAACATAGAATTGAAATACGGTGTCTCTACCCCCGTCTTTCTCGAATATTTGCTACAAGGAATGAAAAGCTTGTACTACTATGAGACAGAAGATAACATACCAATCTATTTTGTTGAAGATAATAATACCCTTGTAAAAATAGATGCGCCCAAACTGTCCAAGCAGGCTACCAATATACAGTTTAAAGGCCAGACTGACCGATATATTCCCCTTCTTCATTACGCATTCAAAGACTGCCCAAGCCTGGCTCCCCAAATAGACCGGGCTCGTTTCAGCCGAAAGGAGATGATAAAAATCACAAAAGAATATCATTATGCAATGTGTACCAGTAATGAAGATTGCATTGAATTTGAAGCAAAAGAAGATAAACGTTCAATACAGTTAGATATAACTCCTTATGTAGGAGTTATTCAATATAATGTACCATCGGGTAGTCCGATCGGGCTCTATAGCTCACCCGAACTATCTTACCTGGCAGGAGTCACTTTAGCTATCAGCAATAGACGGTGGATGAGTTCGCTCAGTGGTTGTTTTGATGTGTCTTTTTCCCGCATAACATCCTCTGCAAGATCATTGAATAATGAAAATTCATCACTATATTTAAACATAGCGGAACAATGTTTTCGGGTAAGTTAGGAATACGCTATACCTATCCGAAAGGAATGGCGCGACCATTTGTTGAGCTTGGAGCAGACTTCAGTGGAATGATCAATGCCAAGATAAAGATAAATGATAAGAGCGAGAGATGGCTGGATGGTGTCTACCCTGGCTATTACGCCAATGCGGGAGTAAACTTCAAACTTTCGCGGAAAAACAAACAAATGATATGCATACGCGCTCAATTCAAAGGCTTAAGAGACATGATGGAAAAATCAGCCCTCGTTAATGGATGGTCAGGAGTGATAGGATATACATTTTAAGTACTGCATTATTCGTTTATATAGTACTCACACTAGGAAATCTCTTATAAAACCGTTTTTCTTGTTATACCCATATTCTACCGACAATAAAACTCCCCTTATTTCAGCCTTTCGAATGAAATAAGGAGAGCCTTATATAACTGGGTTATCAGCTATTAATACTTGACTTCTCAGGTATTAATAACTGACGCGACAAGTATTAATACCTGAGAAGTCAGATATTAAGACCTGTCGTGACATATTAGAATGCTTGTACCAGAGTTTATTAACTACCGTCTTAGTAAGTCACCGTCAACGGTGTACGCACCTTCTGCGCATACTCAGCCATATACGCATTCCACGCATCAACCGTCTTGATAGCAGCCTTATCCCAGGCAGAACCCCAGTAATAAGTATATTCCGAGCCCGGTTCATACTCGCTGATTGCCAATACATGACCGTCAGCTCCACCGCGCAGCTCCTTCTTCTCCTTTTCCGGGAAAAGAACGGTCTTTGCCTCTTTTACCAGTGAAGGAAATGCAGCGCCGATAAATATCTTACCGTTACCGCCGCTTCTGTCGGTTGTAGGGTCTACATAGGTGATATAGCCGTTTGCAGCGTCTGCTGTAACCACACCGTCCGGTTCACGAAGAACGATTCCGGTAGTCACAGGCATCGCTTCTTTCAGGTTAGTATACGAAACAACGGTTTTGTTGAGATACGAACCGGCATCCAATGTGATGACACGCGTCTCCACCACGTTAGAATCGCCACGGACAGTCAACGGGTTAAATTCCAGCTTCACTGTGAAACGCAGCGGGCCATTATCAAGGATTTCCTGTGTCCGATAGCAATAAGGATAGATAATCGTATCACCCGCCATCAGAGCGGCTGTACCGCAGCCCAGCGTAGGACCTACGGCATAACAATCCATTCCGTAGCCGTGGTCAATGTGATAAGAGATGGCATTTTGCAGTTCGGCAGCCGCTTTAGGGTCTGTCTTTTTCAGTTCGGCAATTCTGGCACGCTTTTCCTTATCCAGTTCTTCAGCGTAAAGACTTTCAAGAATCGGTTCCGTAGTGTTATACTTCGTAAAGAGGTCGTAGCCGAAACCACGTTCACCACGCTTCTGCAAGGCAGGGCCATAGGCACGGTATCCGCCCAGGTCATTCTCCCATGCCACGTCGTCCAGACGTTCGGGATAATAGCGGCCGCAGGCAATTACATTATACGGGTCGGGAGTACCGGATTGGATAGTATAAGTGGCTGTGCCATTTGCTTTCACCGTAGCCGGGAAAACCACTTCTCGTCATACGTCACTTGATAAGGTACTTGCTGGCCATCTTCACCAAGCACTACGATCTGAGCCGTATCAGCCAGCTGCAGCTTGGCTGTAACGTCACTCATCGGAACTTCAACCATTTCACCTGTGCGCTCCAACGCCAGAGGATTGGTCACTGTAACCGTCATTGACTGCTTGCTGTCAGCACAAGAGGCAAAACCCATCAGCAATAGCAGCCAAAATAAATATCTTCTTCATATTATACACAACAAATAAGGGGATAGAATCAGGTAAAAAAACGAAAGGGGATAAATGTAAACCGTAAACTATTCAACAGAAAAACGATAAGGTGACAGGCGGTAAAGAATCTCCTTACCACCCTATCACCTTATAATAATCTCTTGTTATCGTTATTTCGGCTGTTTTCCGATATAAGCCAGGATACCACCGTCTACGTAAAGAACATGACCGTTTACAGCGTTAGAAGCCTCAGAAGCCAGGAATACGGCAGGACCTGTCAGTTCTTCCGGATCCAACCAACGGCCGGCAGGAGTCTTGGCGCAGATGAATGAATCGAACGGGTGACGGCTTCCGTCTGCTTGTTTCTCACGAAGAGGAGCAGTTTGCGGAGTAGCGATATAACCCGGGCCGATGCCGTTACACTGAATGTTGTATTCACCATATTCAGAGCAGATATTGCGGGTCAGCATCTTCAGACCACCTTTGGCAGCAGCGTAAGCCGATACAGTTTCACGACCCAGCTCAGACATCATAGAGCAGATGTTGATGATTTTACCGGCACGCTTCTTCATCATGGCAGGCAACACAGCCTTAGAAACGATGAACGGAGCGTTCAAGTCGATATCAATCACACGACGGAAGTCAGCAGCTTCCATTTCGTGCATAGGAACACGGCGGATAATACCGGCGTTATTAACAAGGATATCAATCGTACCTACTTCTTTCTCGATAGTAGCAACCATTGCCTGAACAGCCGGTTCGTCTGTTACGTCGCATACATAACCGTGAGCTTTAATTCCCTTTTCAGCATAGGCAGCCATGCCTTTGTCTACCAACTCCTGGTTGATGTCGTTAAAACATACAGTAGCGCCTTGTTCTGCGTAAGCAGAAGCAATTGCAAAACCGATACCGTAAGAAGCACCTGTAACGAGAGCTACTTTACCTTTCAAAGAAAAATTCAAATACTGATTCATAATTTTTTGTTATTAAATGATGAAACTATTGTAGTTGTTTATTTTAAATCTGTAATTAATGAGAAGTCCTGATCGCCATAATCGAGGTTTTCACCGCCCATACCCCAGATAAAGGTATAGTTGTGGGTAGCCGCAGCCGAGTGGATCGACCATTCGGGAGACAGAACAGCCTGATCGCCCTTCATCCATACGTGACGAGTTTCGTCCACCTCACCCATAAAGTGGCAGATAGCGTGCTCTTCGGGGATTTCGAAGTAGAAGTAAGCTTCCATACGACGGCTGTGCACGTGGGCAGGCATCGTGTTCCATACGCTTCCCGGAGCAAGTTCCGTCATACCCATCTGCAGCTGACAGGTAGGCAATACCTGATTGACCAGCATCTTATTGATGTTACGGTGGTTGGAACCTTCCAACGAGCCCATTTCAGCCACTACGGCATCCGCTTTCGTCACTTTACGGTCGGGATAGTTGCGGTGTGCGGTCAGTGAGTTGAAATAGAATTTGGCAGGATTGGAAGCGTCCTTGCTTTCGAACGTCACCACACGGTCGCCCGAACCAAGGTAGAGGGCTTCTTTATAGTCAAGTTCGAAAACCGCATCTCCGGCCTTCACTACGCCCGGTCCGCCTACATTGTAAATACCCATTTCACGACGGGTCAGGAAGAACGGAGCCTTCAGCGGGTCGATCGCTTCGAGTGTCAGCACCTCTCCTACCGGAAGCGCGCCGCCTACAACCATACGGTCGTACATGGAGTACACCATATTCACTTCGTTGGGAACAAATATTTTTTCGATTAAGAAATCGCGACGGATTCTTGCAGTATCATAACTTTTTGCATCCTCGGGATGCGCAGCATAGCGAATTTCATAGTTCGTTTTCATACCTTATTTATTTATAGTTATTGAATAAGCTCTCTTTCTCAAATGCACATCGTTTACGTACACGATGCAAAAATAGTAAAAGAAAACGGGTTAACCTTGCAATTTTGTTCCAATTATCCACCAAAAATGTCCAGAATTGATGCAATGTACATCTTTTTAACGAACTATAATACGTTTTGAAGGAGTTTGACGACTATTTTCAATGATACAAAACGATATAAAAAAAGGAAGCTCCAATAATCAATGATTATCAGAGCTTCCTTTTGGTTGTCCTACCAAGATTCGAACTTAGACAAACAGAACCAAAAACTGTTGTGCTACCATTACACCATAGGACAAACATATGCGCTTTCTGTTAAAAAGCGGTGCAAAGATAGAGGTTTGCAAGCAAACCTCCAAATATTTCGATTACTTTTTTACTTTGCCACCTTGCAAATCGCTGAATTTTACTTCGCGATCAGCAGAAAATAGTTCTTTTTACCACGCTGAACAAGCAGATATTTCCCGTCAAGCAGATCGGCAGTCGTAATAACCTGGTCAAAAGCTTCCAGTTTTTCTTTATTCAATGATACGCCACCGCCTTGAACCAACTTACGCATTTCGCCTTTCGAAGCAAATACAGCCGCATTATCGACAAACAGATCAACAGCCTTCACTCCTTCCGCCAAGGCGTCACGAGAGATTTCAAACTGGGGTACGCCTTCGAATACAGCCAGCAACGTATCTTCGTCCAACTTGCGCAACGACTCGGAAGTAGCGTTACCGAACAGGATATTAGACGCATCTACCGCTGCATTGTAATCTTCTTCGGAGTGAACCATGATAGTCACTTCCTTGGCCAGACGTTTCTGCAAAGCACGCAAGTGCGGAGCCTGCTGGTGCTCGGCCACTAATGCTTCGATTTCTTCCTTCTCGATCGAAGTGAAAATCTTGATATAGCGTTCTGCATCAGAGTCGCTTACGTTCAGCCAGAACTGGTAGAACTTATAGGGAGAAGTATAACGAGGGTCCAACCAGATATTTCCAGATTCAGTTTTACCAAACTTACCACCGTCAGCTTTTGTGATCAGCGGGCAAGTCAGCGCGAACACCTCTCCCCCATTGGTACGGCGGATCAGTTCTGCTCCGGTAGTGATATTTCCCCACTGGTCGGAACCGCCCATCTGAAGTTTACATCCTTTAGTTTCATACAGATGAAGGAAATCGTAGCCTTGAAGCAGCTGATAAGTAAATTCGGTGAATGACAGTCCGTCACGTGCTTCTCCGTTGAGGCGACGCTTTACAGAATCCTTTGCCATCATATAGTTTACAGTGATGTGCTTACCTACTTCGCGAACAAAGTCAAGGAAAGAAAACTCTTTCATCCAGTCATAATTGTTCACTAATTCAGCACGGTTAGGCACATCCGACTCGAAGTCGAGGAACTTGGCAAGCTGTTTTTTGATACACGCCTGATTGTGACGCAATGTTTCCTCGTTCAGCAGGTTACGTTCTGCCGATTTTCCGGAAGGGTCTCCAATCATACCTGTAGCGCCACCGATGAGTGCCAGCGGCTTATGGCCGCAGCGTTGTAAATGACGAAGGATCATCACTCCACAAAGGTGACCAATGTGTAGCGAATCGGCAGTCGGTCGATACCCAAATAGGCAGTCACCTGCTCTTTGTTTAACAACTCTTCCGTTCCCGGCATGATGTCCTGCAGCATGCCACGCCATCTCAATTCTTCTACAAAATTCATCGTATTACTCTTTTTATTAGGTTTTTATTGTCTTTCAATTCCATGTGCGACAAAAGTACGACTCTTTCTCGGAAGATACAACTCTTAACGCCTAAAAAAGACTTTTTGAATATTTTCCCGAATCGCCTGCCGCAGCTCTTCCGCATCCGTGCTTCGTGCTTTCGCCACCTGCTTCAGCACTTCTTCAATGTCGACCGGACTGTCATCCGTCTCCAGAAACAGGCGACCGACAGGCACTCCCTTCACCGTTTCCTCCGAATAATGCGCACCGAAAGAAAGATAAATGCCGTTCTTTATCAGTTGCCCTGCCTGCTGCGGTTTCCCGCGAAAGCCGTGCCAAATCCAGGGTTGAGCCGGATTCAGTTTCTTCCTCACCGCCAGCAACTCATCCATCGCCTTCACACAATGAATAATCAGTGGCAACCGATATTTCTCCGACAATTCCACCTGCTTCTCAAACATCCTTACCTGAAGCTCCATCGGAGCAGCTGTCAGTTTATCGAAACCCGCCTCTCCTACCGCCAACAAACTGCTCTTTCACAAGCAACTGCTGCAGAAGTTCAAATTGCTCTTCCGCATTGCGTTCCGTCAGTTTCCAGGATGAATGCCGGCCGAATAGAAATATCCCTCTTTACCTGCCGTCCTGACATCCGAAGCCGACAGGCACAGCGAATCATCCACCGGTAATGGAAAATTGATAATCGCCCTGCCGTGGGAAGCATCCTCCGACTTGTGAGTATGAATATCCAGAATATGACTCGCGTTATTCTCCATATCTCTCGTTCTTTAGGGTAAATCGTTTTTAAGGCACAGGATCATAACCGGAACCACCCCACGGATGACACCTGAGAATGCGCCGGACAGCCAGATAGAGTCCTTTGACGGGACCGTGTTTCTTGATTGCTTCGACCGCATAGGCCGAACAAGTGGGCGTAAACCGACAAGACGGAGGGGTAAGGGGCGAAATACACACCCGGTAAAAATAGATAGGAATCAGCAGTAAGAATGAAAACACCTTCCTCACAAGACTTTTCAGGGACATCCAGCAGACGGACACCCGGTGAGCACGGGGTTTCATAAGGATAACTTTTCAGAAATGCGCGAAAGCGCTGTCTTCATTTTCTCTTCCAGTTCGGCAGTGGCTACAAGTTCGTCCGACAGATAGATAAAAGCAATTGCCAGACGCTGCCCTTTGTTTTGCAAACCGTCCAGCAGTGGCTGTTTGTTCTTCCGGTAGACTTCGCGTATCTGCCGCTTCACCCGATTGCGCTTTACAGCACGTTTGAAACGCCGCTTCGATACGCTGATAAGTATCGTTGCCGGCACTTCACCTTGTTCTACGGGCATATATACAACGCGTATCGAAAGATGGAAACGACTTGGAATGGCCGCCTTCGAACATCTTCCGATCAATATTTACTATTCAGCCTTTCGGCTTTACGCAAAGTATATAGCTCACGCTGTTTATTTATTGTTTTCCTTGATGAACATATCAAGCGCAGCCGTCATTGACGGAGCCTGCACAGTCGGTGCTTCAAGGTCCAAACGGAGTCCGGCGTCGCGTACAGCCTGCGCGGTAGTCGACCCGAAGGTACCGATTCTGATCTCTTTCTGGTCAAAGTCCGGGAAGTTCTTCTTCAAAGAAGTCACTCCGGCAGGGCTGAAGAACACGAGCATGTCATAATCAAATTCCTCATCCGATGTAAAGTCATTGCTCACAGTGCGATACATTACAGCTTCTGTATGCTGTATGTTATTCTTGTCGAGCAGGTTTTTCACATCATCATTGTGCACGTCCGACATAGGGACGAGATATTTCTCCGTTTTATGCTTTACGATAGATGGCACCAAATCTTCAATCTTTCCGGTAGCACCGAAGAAGATTTTACGTTTGCGATATTGCACATACTTCTGAATGTACAATGCAACCGCTTCTGTGACACAGAAATACTTCATTGTTTCCGGAATAGTCACACGCAGCTCCGTACACAGATTAAAGAAGTGATCGATTGCGTGGCGTGAAGTGAATATAACAGCAGTGTGATCAAGAATTGAACCTTCTGTTGCCGGAATTCTTTCGCCGAAAGACTCTCGACCTTTATAAACGGCCGGAAATCTATTTTTACGCCATATTTCTCTGCTATGTCGTAATAGGGAGATTTCTCTGACGCAGGCTTAGGCTGCGAAACTAGTACTTTTTTTAATTTTCAACGTCCTAAATTTTTATTAGCAATACATTGTTTACCTGGATCATTCCCTGATAGAGTAGCAGACAGGGTATGATTTCAAGAGCGCAAAAGTACAAAATTAATAGGAAAGCCGCACTTAATTGATGAAAAAAAGCTTTACCCACTTATAAAACATCAATATTTTAGTAAAAATTAGAATAATTAGTCCGATTATCACTAAATTGGTCAGGTTCAGATCGAAATAAACAAGGAATAGAACAAAAGGAAAAAGGGCGAATCCGACGTAATATATGAGCGTAGAATAAGATTCCAACCATATATTTGTCTTGTTTTTGTCAAAAAACACCCATCCGAGGAACATATAAAGTAACCATTTCAGTAAAAAATAGGCAAGACAGAAGCCGACATAAATCCCCAATAGCAGGAGAGGGGAGACCTTGGTCATCAGCATCGGACATGTATCATGAAAATAATTGAAGAACACGATACCTGTCAATACACAGGTCTGCACTACCAGTACGAGTAGATAGCGCACATCGGCTGCCGTAGAACTATCAAAAATGCTTGTCCGCTCGCGATGCAATACAAAGTCTTTCACCTGTTGGGTGAGAAACTTCTTTCCACGAGCCAGAGCGATGGAGGAAAGAAAGAAGCAGGCAAGCAATGTCAAGGCAATCACATCATCCGTACGGGGAGAGTAGGAGATAGGGATTCCCTCGAATCCGGAGTTCAGAATATCGGCTATCATATGGCTGCAAATTTACGGATAGAAGCGTCCCATACGGGAGTTGTCTGAAGTAACTCCACCGCTTCTTCCGGTGTTTGTGCCACTTTCCATATATCACCGTGTTGCTGGCGCATGAAGTTTTCCTCTATTGCCCGTTCGAGCATTTGGAACAGCGGATCAAAAAAGCCGTTTATATTCAGAATGATAATCGGATTCAGATACAGTCCGAGCTGTTTCCATGTGATGATTTCAAGCAATTCTTCCAGAGTGCCGCATCCGCCCGGCAAGGCAATGATGCCGTCGCTCAGATTCGCCATCTTCTGCTTGCGTTCGTGCATGGAAGTGACTTCGATCAATTCCGTCAACCCTGTGTGATGCCAGTTCTGTTCGACCATGAAGTGGGGGATAACACCTGTCACCTCACCGCCATTCTTCAGAACTGCGTCGGCTACGGAGCGCATCAGTCCGATGCTTCCGGCACCGTTTATCAGACGGATATGTTGTTTGGCAAGCAGGCGGCCGAGTTTTTCGGCTGCTTCAAAATATACGGGGGCTATCTTAGTGCTGGATGCGCTGTATACGCATACGGAATGTATCTGATTCATTGTCTTTTGCAAGTTTACTGGATGAATGGGTACAAAAGTACAAAGAAATCATATACATATCAAAATGAATGTGCAATTTATGTCAAAGTGAAGATAGAAGAATAAACACAAAGGCAAGACTGCATATTCTATTTCTATAAATAGCACAGTCAACCTATATTCTCCTACTTCAACACTCATTATTTAAATATTGGCATAAAAACAGAAAATTGAATATTTCGTGAAGTTACTTTTCCAACACCACTAGTATTCATCAGATTGCAAGTACCTTGTTTATAAGATAGTTGTAGTTCAAGCCATTTCAGCGTATAACTAACTCTTGCCACAATAGGTATATCGATCGCATTTTTTTGCTATTATAAGTAGATGCACCCAATCGATTTACATACCAAGCCACATCTGCTCCGACTCCAAGTCTAAAATTAGAAAAACATTCATAACTGAACACAGTCCCTATTGATAGATATTTTCCGTTTACACTATACTTAGGACTATCCGAATTGAAGGCTTGATAATCAGTCCCCTGCGAGCCAAAAAGAGCAATGCCATCCATTGCAAATTTACGATTACCCCAATACTGCCGATAAGCATATCCAATATGATAATGAAGTTATATCCCTCAAAATTACTGGAAACCACACTCACTTTTTCATGCAATGTTCCTAAAGAGCCTCCTAAAACAGGACCATGTTCCTGTGCAGATAATGATGCTGTAACAAATAGCAAAGCTATAAATATTAAATTAGTAATTGTTTTCATTAGAAGTTCAGTTTTTATTATTTAATATACAAATGATGAGGACAAAAGAGTTTATGGTTGTTGCTACTTTCGTCCTCATTTACACTTTTATAATCTCACAGTGGCAAATCCTCTTTGGTCATACGGCACACCCCGAGACCAGATTTCTATTGTACCCGTACACTCTTGTGCTAACTTACGTCCAAAAACTTTGGTTACATTTCCACCCATTTCTTTGGTATCAATAGCAAAAGGAATACCATCTTTATTTACATACACTGGACATACCCCAGTAGTTCTCCTTGAGCAAACTCAAAACCACGAAGGTTTACTTTAGCATGGTATGTCGTAGAGTAACGGCTCCATCCAAAGACTCCTTTCTTTTGCAAAGTAAAATTAGCATGTATTATTCCTGATGAAACAGATAAATATAATCCTACTTTTCTATCTTTTTGACGACTATATGCTTCGTTTATAGAACTTAAATCTGAAACAGACGAACGAGTAGAAACCGTAAATTGTTGTTGACGCTCTTTAAAGTCAGTATATACCTTATCCACAACCAAAGAATCGCCAATCATAAATTCACCTTTCATATTAACAAAGTATTCATTGGCTACATAAACAAGCCTTGAATAAGGTGACAGATCAGTAGCATCGATAGTATTAAACATAAATACATCACCATATTTATGTTTATATTTCTCATATAGAACATCAAACTCCGCTTTATCAGCAGCTTGATTACAGATTTTATCCAACTCACCATCCGCTTCTTGCATCAGAATCATCTGAGACTTAAAAGATAATGAATTAAGAAAACTAACTTGTTCTGAAGTAGACATTGCACTCACTTTCAAAAGAGCATTCTCGTACGATTCCACATCTTTAAATTTAATCATAGTACCGTCGTTTATTACTTCTATTTCAGAATTAGCATTCGTCGGTTTAACCATATTCACTTCCTGTTCATCATTGGTACAAGAAATAAATGCACCTAAACATACTGTTAGTGTCAGTGTTGAAAATAGTTTTTTCATTGTTTTTTCTTTTTTAGTTAATATCAATTCGTAGTTGCAACTATCTTTATGCTATTTTTTATGACTCAATTATTTAATAGCTTTTTCTATCCTTCAATAATCCTGTACTCAAAATACCCTTACCAAAACTTGACCAGATTATCTGCTACAAAAGTAGAGATAATGGAGGTATCGACCTAGATATTCAATTCAGTAATAATTCAGAAATAAAAAATGCCATTTGATCTAAAAACTGAATTATTTCTGAACTCATCCATACTAAACAATCAGACAATTAGCCTTTAATTTGCAAAAAAAATAAAAGAACGATCATGATGAAAAAACTACTATTTATTGCAATTATTGCAGTATTAGGATGCACAGCACTCCAAGCTAAAAATCGCATCAGAATAAAAAGAGAGTCTTGGGAAGTAAAAGCAAGTACTAGAGTGCCAATATCTACCCCCCTTAATCTTTACTACGAAGGGAGTACACTCTTTATTCATGCTAATATAGATTTAGAAAACATTATAATTGAAGTAAAGGATTCCTTCAACAAAACTATCTACCTAGACCTTACAAGTATTCAAGCTAACAATGAACATGTATTTACTCTGGAAAATATATCTTCCGGAGAATATATTATCGAAATAAAATCCGGCGAAAACTATATTATCGGTTGTTTTATATTATAAGTCTTGATATATGTGTATATTTGCGCAAATAAAATCGCAATGATACATACATTCAAATGAAACAAAGACGAAAATTTATACTATTCTATTTAAGCATTATATGCCTATTCTCATGCACTGCCCCATACCCCAACACAATACTGCGGGTGGAAAATATTATTAAAGAATATCCAGATAGTGCATTAACCATTTTAGACTCTCTGAGTGAGAGTATCACAAAGGAATCACAATCAGCAAGAATGTACTATTACCTGCTGTTAACAGAGGCACGTGACAGATGTTACGTGCCTCATACGTCTGATTCTCTAATGTTATCCGTCACTGATTATTATGAAAGAGAAAATGATAAGGACAAACTGATAAAATCCTATTATTACACAGGCAGAGTATACCTTGATCTTCATGAAGGTCCTACAGCACTTTCTTATTTCCACAAAGCTTTGATATCTCTACAGATAGCAAGAACTACGCTTTATTGGGGCGAATATACAGCCAAATGGGAACTCTATTTGCCTATGAAGGTCTCACAGAGGAAGTACTACAAGCTTATCGAAACGCTTATCACTACTTACAACTAGGCAAAGACAGTCTTACTAGCGCTTATGCACTACGAGATTTAGGAAGAGCATTCAATTTACTTGAGATAACAGACAGCACAATCTATTATTATAACAAAGCATACCAATTAGCTAATAGCAATGGAGACATACAAAGGGAAGTAAATATTCTCGAAGAATTGGCAGGCATCTATATTCAAATGGGAAAATATGACGAAGCATTGAAAACGCTACAAGAAACAAATAGTAAATGGCAAGATGAGAAAGATATAAATTATGATGTTTGGGGAAATTTCTATGTAAGTATAGGACAAAAAGATTCAGCAGCCTATTACTTCAAGAAAAATATAGGACATAATAATGTATATTCAGACATAGGAGCCTATCGGAATTTATATGAAATAGAAAAAGAACGTGGCAACTATGAAGAAGGATTAGCATATCTGGAGAAATATACAGAATGTTCTGATAGCATTTACGACATATCCAACACAGAATCTTTGCGAAAAATAAAGGCTTTGTATGATTACCAACATATTGAGAAAGAAAAAGAATATTTGCGCAAGAAAAATGCAGAACAACGAGCATGGATCATCTTTATTGTTATTGCCATCGTTTTAGGAGTTATCATCCTTATTCGATATAATAGAAACAGGAAAGCTATGATTCGGGAACAAGAGAAAAAACTTCATGAGATTAACGAACAACAATATCGGAAAAGCCAACTATATATAGAAGAAAACAAGAAAAAAATTGAAGAATTAAAAGAAAAGGTAAAATCGTTCGAACAGGAAAACAATGATTTACAACAAAAACTTTTACTTGCAAAAAAGGAAAAGCTAGAACAAACCAATCAAGCTATCGAAACATCACAAAGAGAACAAGCATTACTTGAGGAAGCGCTTAGAAGGTCTGATATTTATGCTTATTGTTATCGTGCGATAGAAGATCCTCGATCAGACTCACCGAAACAGAATGGAAAGAACTAGAAAATATCATTAATGATACATATGACAATTTCACCAACAAGTTATTCATACTGCATCCCTCTATTACCAAGATGGAACTACGTATTTGTTTACTGTTAAAAATTAAAATTCCAGTTTCTACAATTTCACAATTGGTATGTCGTACACAAAGCGCTGTATCTATGAGCAGAAAAACAGACTTTATAAGAAGATATTCAATAAAGAAGGGACACCCGCAAACCTAGATGACTTCATTGTCTCTTTTTAAAAAGATGAACTAAATCTCTGATATTCCACACAAAGAAGAAATACCCGCATTCAGAATCTTCAGTTTCACCCGCAAACGCCCTGTCGGAAGGGGATACGCGGCTGAAGGCACAGTTTTACAACTCCATTCTTGAAGCTTTATGAAGGGAGTAAGGTGCTTCAGTCCTTTCAGTCCCCAAAAACAATTTCGAACTTGATACCGTTCAAGATATCAGATGGTACCTCTCAGTGTGTCAGAAAGTACCATTCCGCAGGTCAGCCAGTACCATTCCGCAAGTCAGCCAGCACCATTCAAGGAGTTGGAAATCTCCCCATATTTTATTCATTCCTACACAGGCTTTCCGCTAATTACTATCCGAGTCACTGTGTATAATGAATAAACTCTGCCAACAGTTGAAATAGAACCTGCATTTACCTCAAACAGAGCCTGTATTCAAGATAAACAGAGCCTGTATCCAAGGCAAACAGACCCTCTGTTTGATCAGAACACACTCTTCGCTTGATTGATCTGAAATAAGCCGGCAGCTCGCCAACTTTCACCTCGGAGGCGAACAGACTTTAGCTCGGCGATGAATGAAGTTCAGCTCAGGGCTTACAAAATTTAGCCGTATGTCAGCTGAAAGAACTGAAACCACCTGCCCCCTTTCAAAGTATGTCAGAGACGGGGTTGTAAAGCAGTGTTTTCAGCCGCTATCCCCTTCTGACAGGGAGCTTGCGGACGAAACTGAAAAAGCTGAATGCAGATTACAGGATAATAATAGCATAGAATAAAAGTCATACATCTTTCATTCAATTGTTGTACATCTCCGCCCCAAACGTTATACATCATCAACCTAACTGTAGTACTGAAACCCAGCAACTGAAGTACTTCTCACAACCAAGTCATGTACTATATATCACAACCCATACTTTGTGTCAGAAATCAAAAAATAGTCATCTGCTGTTTACAAGTTTGTCAACCGCAACAAATATAACGATTTTATTAATCATAACTTATAAACAGTTCAAATTCAACCTATTTATAAGTCGTAACTTATAAAATCGCCCGAATAACAAAAGCCGCAATCCATCTCTCCCGTATAAGAAGAGATGAGATTGCGGCTCACTATGGACTAAATAGCCGTAAAGCTATAAGCTGATTTCAAATAAAATTACAGACCAAAAGCTGCCTTGATCTTATCCACGTAGTCCAGTTTCTCCCATGTAAAGAGTTCTACTTCTACGGTCTTATTGCCTCATAGCGGGAGAAGAACGTTTTCGATACCACTTGCGGCTCACGTCCCATGTGGCCATAAGCGGCAGTTTCCTGATAGATCGGGTTACGAAGTTTCAGACGCTCTTCGATAGCTTTCGGACGAAGGTCGAACAACTGGTCGATTACACGGGCAATCTCGCCATCGGTCATATTCACGTGGCTACGCCCGTAAGTGTCCACGAAGATGTTGATCGGGCGTGCTACACCGATAGCATAGCTCACCTGTACAAGCATTTCGTCGGCAACACCTGCCGCAACCATATTCTTAGCAATGTGACGGGCAGCATAAGCGGCACTACGGTCCACCTTGCTGGGGTCTTTTCCGGAGAAAGCACCACCACCGTGAGCGCCTTTGCCACCGTAAGTATCCACAATAATCTTGCGGCCTGTCAGACCGGTATCTCCGTGAGGACCACCGATCACGAACTTTCCGGTCGGATTGACGTGATAGACGATCTGATCATTGAACAATGCCAGTACTTTATCATGATGGATAGAAGCAATGACACGGGGCATCAGGATTTCGATAACGTCACGACGGATGATAGACAGCATTTCTTCGTCAGCTTTGAGCTGTGCTTCGGCAGAGTCATCAGCCGGCTGAATAAAGTCATCGTGTTGCGTAGAAACAACAATAGTATCAATACGGACAGGAGTTCCGTTGTCGTCATATTCAATCGTCACCTGGCTCTTGGCGTCCGGACGGAGGTAGGTCATCACCTTTTCTTCGCGGCGGATATCAGCCAGCACCTGCAGAATGCGGTGTGCCAGATCAAGCGAAAGCGGCATATAGTTTTCTGTCTCGTTCGTTGCATAGCCGAACATCATGCCCTGATCGCCCGCACCCTGTTCCATCGGTCCTGACGCTCTACGCCACGGTTGATGTCGGGACTTTGCTCATGAATGGCAGAAAGCACACCGCAAGAGTTACTTTCGAACATGTACTCTCCTTTAGTGTAACCGATTTTCTTAATCACTTCACGTGCGATGAGCTGGAGGTCAACGTACGCTTTAGTTTTCACTTCACCCGCTAATACTACCTGTCCGGTAGTTACTAGTGTTTCGCAAGCTACTTTAGAACTGGGGTCGTAAGCCAACAGCTTGTCAAGCACGGCGTCCGATATTTGATCGGCTACCTTGTCGGGGTGTCCTTCCGACACCGATTCGGATGTAAATAAGTATCCCATCTTTTTAAATTAAAGATTATAAATTGAAAATTAAAATTGGGAAAATAAAGAGGGGAGGAAGAGAGCTGCGGAAGCATTGCCGAAAAGGCGTCAACAAGACGTGTTTTAGCATTTTTTTCCGTGGTTGCAAGCTGCTCAAATCTGTCCACACTTTCATTTCGGGGACAAAGATAGGTATTATTCGGAGATTATATTTATCTTTGGGCAATGTTTAACACATATATACAGGAAATTGGTATGAGAACAATTACATTAATGCAATATGTATTTTCCATTATCCTTCTGGTCATCATCTTCCTCGTCATGGATTATTTCTGGAAAGGAGACGAATTTTCATGGACGTATGAGTTTGCAAAAGGAGGAATCGGCGGAACTATCATCTGCCTTCTGAACCGTCATTTATTCCTCCGCCATCCTAATCCTAAACAGAAAAAAATATGATTATCAACAATAAATTAAGAACTCTTTTTGTACTGGCGCTTTATATAGGATTCACCATTGCCATTTACGCCATTGTATGCCACTTCCTGAAGATTGAGTTTCAGGATATTCACTTGTTATATGCAGTATTGGTGGGCTGTGTGGCTTATCTGCCGAGGTTTATCGCCGAAAAGAAAAGTAAAAAGTAAAAGGATAAGCAAGGGGAAGAGAATGCTGTATTATTTTTCTATCTGCGCCAGCAGCACCTTCATTGCCTTTCCCAATACCGGATGCACCAGTTCGGGGGCAATCTCCGTTAAGGGGCGCATCACGAAGTCACGTTCCGCCATCAAAGGGTGGGGGAGGTTGAGTGCTGCTCCGGAAGGAGAAGTAACCGAAAGTATCAGATCATCATAAAGCAGCAGGTCTATATCAATCAGCCGGTCGCTATATACGCCACCGACAGACTTATGCGTACGTCCCAGTTCCCGTTCGATCTCCTGCGTCTTCTGCAGTACTTCCAGAGGCGACAGTTCCGTTTCTACACACGCCGCCGCATTCAAGAAACTATGCTCCGAATCGAATCCCCAAGGGGCAGTGATGTAAAAAGCAGACAGGGAAATGACTTTCCCTACCTGCTCCTCTATCTTTTGCACGGCAGTCCGGAGATTCTGTTCTTTATCTCCCAGATTAGTGCCGAGACTTATATACACTTTCGCCATTACCGGTCTATTCTACCTTAAACTCCCGCTCCCTGTCCAAAGGAACAAAGAACTCTACTTTGCCACATTTCGGGCAGACGTATAAGTCGAATGCTTCGCGATTCTGGAATAACTCAAACAAGTTTCCAAAAATGCCCGTGTTCATTCCTTCATGAAACTCATATTTTCCGGAATAAACCATCCTGACCTGACAACGCAGACAGTCGATAGACCGCCCGCTGTCATCACTCTCTTCCGCCGGAGTCATATCCAATATCTTATCGTCCGGAAAGCTGTAATTACAGTTCCAGCAGATTTCAAAGCTATCTTCTACTTCTTCGTGGCATTTGGGACAGATTTTCATAGCGGTATCTTTTCGTTTATTTATCCAGAATCAGCATCGCATCACCGTATGTACCGAAGCGATAACCTTCCTTCAACGCTACATGATAAGCATCCATCACCTGTTCGTAACCACCGAAAGCGGCCACAATCATCAGCAGTGTAGACAACGGCATATGGAAGTTGGAAATCATCGAATTGGCCACAGTAAACTCATACGGAGGGAAGATAAACTTGTTGGTCCAGCCTTCAAATTCTTTCAAATGTCCGTCGGTGCTCACCGCACTTTCGATAGCACGCATCACAGTTGTACCTACCGCACACACGTTTTTACCCTTATCCTTGGCACGGTTGACCGTATTGACAGCTTCCGCGTTTACAATCATCTGCTCGGAGTCCATCTTATGCTTCGTCAAGTCTTCTACGTCGATATCACGGAAGTTGCCCAGACCGGCATGCAAGGTGATATAAGCGAAATCAATACCTTTGATTTCCAGACGCTTCATCAGCTCACGGCTAAAGTGCAGGCTGGCTGTCGGAGCAGTTACCGCACCTTCGTTCTTGGCGAAGATGGACTGGAAACGTTCCGAATCTTCCGGCTCTACAGGACGGTTGATGATGGAATGGGGCAGGGGAGTCTCACCCAGAGCATAGAGGGCTTTCTTGAACTCATCGTGCGGTCCGTCATAAAGGAAACGGAGCGTACGGCCGCGGGAAGTGGTGTTGTCTATTACTTCCGCTACCATCGAGTCGTCGGCACCGAAATACAACTTGTTGCCGATACGGATTTTACGGGCAGGATCTACCAGCACATCCCACAGACGGAGTTCTTCGTTCAGCTCACGCAACAGGAATACTTCGATACGAGCTCCCGTCTTCTCCTTATTACCATACAGACGTGCCGGGAATACCTTTGTATCGTTGAATATAAATACGTCTTTATCATCAAAGTAGTTCAAAACATCCTTGAACATCTTGTGTTCAATCTCTCCAGTACGACGGTGCAACACCATCAAGCGCGACTCATCTCTATACTTCGTAGGATGCAAAGCGATTTTATCCTCGGGTAACTTAAATTTGAATTGTGATAGCTTCATATCTATTCCTTATTACATTAATTATTATCTTCGTCGTTTTCTATTTCCTGCCGGTCGATCCACTCTTTAAAGTGTTCGGGGTCCAGGCAATCTTCCAGACGGACATCCCCCACACGTGTGCGGATCAGTTCCGTCAGATGGGCTCCGCTCTGAAGCGCTTCGCCGATGTCACGGGCCAGGGCACGGATATACGTCCCTTTGCTGCACACCACGCGGATTCGGATCGTCGGTTCCGGATCGTCCAGACGGCATTCAAGCAACTCTATCTCATCAATAACAAGTTGCTTCGCCTTTAGTTCCACCTCTTCGCCTTTACGTGCCAGCTCATAAGCGCGCTTGCCGTCCACCATGCAGGCGGAAAAGGCAGGGGGCACCTGCTCGATGGCACCAAGGAAGTGCGTCAGTGTTTCTTCCACCAGCTCCCGGGTGATATGTCCGGTAGGGTAGGTGGCATCTATTTCATGTTCCAGGTCGTACGAGGGAGTGGTAGCGCCCAGCCGGAGCGTGGCTACATATTCCTTGGTATGATACTGAAATTCTTCTATTCGTTTCGTAGCCTTGCCGGTGCAGAGGATCATCACTCCCGTGGCGAGAGGATCGAGCGTTCCGGCATGACCTACTTTCAGTTTTTTCACTCCTATCCGGCGGCAGATATGATAGCGGACGTGTCCTACTACCTTAAATGATGTCCAGCCGAGAGGTTTATTGAAAAACAGTACTTCTCCTTTTTTAAAATTCACGTTATAGAGTTATAAATAACGAGTTGTGAGTGGGAGTAAAATGACTCACGACTTACAACTGCGTAATAATTACTGCCAATCCCGCTATTGCACAATAGATGGCAAAGTAGATCAGCTTTCCTTTCTTCACAATATTAATCATCCACTTGCAGGCAAGACAACCGGCTACAAAAGCCGCCAGAAAGCCAACAATCAATGATAACGCAGGGATATCCCCCACTACATCTTCACCTTTCATCATCTTTACACTATCAAGCAACGCTTCCCCGAGAATGGGAGGGATCACCATCAGAAAAGAGAACTGCGCCAGTTTTGCCTTGTTATCTCCCAACAGAAGTCCCGTAGCAATAGTAGATCCCGAACGGGACAGCCCCGGCAACACCGCACAAGCCTGTGCCAGACCAATGATAAAGGCATCTTTCATCGAAATCTTATCCTTTTGGCGTGGCTTATAATAGTACGAGAATGACAGCAGGGCAGCAGTCAGCAACAGCATGCAGCTACAATCATCAGTCCCGAACCGAAAATAGCTTCTACATAATCTTTAAAGAATACGCCTACAATACCAATCGGTATCATCGAAATCACGATATTGATCACATAACGAGTCTCATCGTTCATCTGGAACTTGAATAATCCTTTAAAAATCCAGTCAATCTCTTTCCACAGAATCACCAGCGTACTACATACGGTAGCTACATGCACGACAATCGTAAATGCCAGATTCTCTTCCCCTTGTATCCCAAACAATGCCGATCCGATGGCCAGATGGCCACTGCTGCTTACAGGCAAATACTCTGTCAATCCCTGAATCAATCCGAGGATCATGCTTCCAACCAACTCATAATTTCTTTTTATTATTCTTTTGTTTTAGGTTTACGCAACACTGCGTATATCATCGATATAAAGCCAAACAGGCAAACAACAGGTGCTACCTTGATTCTGCGTACACTGAAAATATCCGGTTCGAAAACCGTTTCGGACGACGTAGGTCCCGTCATCAATAGAAATCCGATAATGACAATCGCCATCCCTATCGCGAGCAAGATAAAGTTCACTTTATCGAAGGCAAATTTCTGTTTGTCAGACATAAGCTTATTTTGTTACAAGTTACTAAATTTCCAACTATATGTTATTCTCCTAAATATAATATAAGGTATTGGCTTTCATCCTCAGATATTTATTCATCGAGATGTAGGCACACAACCACGTTATCACAATTCCGAATACCAGCACGCTGCCGCAGACAATGAGCATCACTTCGGGGTGATGACCTGAATCAGCTCCTGCTCGTACGTCACCGCCCAGTAGGCAGTTCCCATCAGAATGGCATCGGCAAGCATACCTGCCAATACGCCGCTCCACACGTTTTTCCGCAGGAAAGGTCCGCGGATAAAACTCCAGCTGGCCCCCACCAGCTTCATGGTATGAATGAGGAATCGCTTAGAGTAGATGGCAAGCCGTATCGTATTGTTAATCAGTGCAAAGGATATAAAGGTGAGCACCACCGCCAGCGCCAGCAGCACAAGGCTGATGTTCCGTATATTCTCATTGACGGCATCGATCAGCTCTTTCCGGTAGAGCACATCCTGTATGTTAGAGTTCTTCTTGATCATTTTCTCTATCTTCGCGATACTGTCGGAATTGGCGTAATCGGAGTGAAGCTTGATTTCAAGGGAGGCCGTGAAAGGGTTATAGCCAAGAAACTCTTCGGGATCGGTGCCCATCGCCTCCGTCTGCTCTTTCAGAGCCTGTTTTTTGGAGATGTACTCGGACTGTTTCACAAAAGGTTCCTGATTCAGTTTCTTCTGGAGTTTCAGAATATCCGCCTCCTTCATGTCATCACTGATGAGAACGGAGAAGCTGATATTTTCGCGGACGTATACAGACATATTGTGCGCCGTGAGCACAAAGAACACAACCAGCCCCAACAGCAACAACACCAATGTCGTACTGATACTGGACGTTATGAATTGCATATCGAACAGTGACTTCGACTTATATCTGTTTTTATTTCCCATGCGCTATCTTTTTTCCGGAATACGCAAATCATCGAACTGCTCCGTTCTTTCCGCCCCAACGTGCTGAACCACGCAAGCTCCCCGCATACATCCCTTTGAGGAAACTGCACGAACTGCCGCGATGTTTCTCGCTCAACATCGATACATAGAACGCATCAAACGGCATCGGATGACGAGCCGCCATAATGAATCCATGACGGGAAGCCAGCTGCTGAATAGTGACGGGAGTGAAATGCCAGAGATGGCGGGGGACATCGTATGCCGCCCAATATTCACCGTAACGTCCTGCATCATAGGAAGAGCAGTTGGGCACTGCCACAATGAGCATCCCTTTCTCTGTCAGCAGTTCACGAAGCATTTCCCATGTTTCATTGAGGTGTTCCAGATGCTCCATCACGTGCCAAAGGGTGATCACATCAAGCTACCGGGAGCAAACTCTTTCAAAGCCGATTCGGGTTTTACGTCCAGATCGAAATGCTCCTTTGCAAAAGCACGTGCCTGCGGACTTTTCTCCACTGCTTCCACCTTCCATCCACGGCGTGCCATGGTGTCGGCGAAGTATCCGGTTCCCGTCCCGATATCGAGCAAACGCCCTCTTTTACGGTGTGCTTCCCTTGCTACCAGGCGCGCTTTGCGACCCAGCATATAGGAACGTACATAATGGTAGATGGTATTCATCGCGCCTTTGCGCGTATCAGTGTGGGAAATGTAATCGGGAGTCTCGTAATACTTGCCTATCTCTGCTTCTACCGGCACACCTTGCGTGAACGTAAATCCGCAGTCTTCACACGAACACAGTTCAAACTGTTCGCCCGAAGCATAAAAATCCGTACAAGTCATGACGCGTTTCAAGTGCGTACTGCCACACACCGGACAAGCATTTATAATGAGTTTCTCCATTAATTTCTAAGCAAAATTAAGTGCTGCCTCGATTCACAAGACAACACTATTCCCGAATTTGGTGCAAAGAAACAAATAAAAAGTGATGGATTGGGCTTTCGTTAAGTACTTTTAATAATATAACGTTACTCTGACATTTATTTCAAAGTGTATCTCAAAACAGGAGATGAAATTAAATGTGAATCAACTTTCCTCAATCAGAACAGTGATTTCTCAGTGCATGAAGAATGGATAGGAATCATCTCGTAGAATCAGAAATATACAACACAAGTACGGACTGAACTGGAAAAACGGAAGGATTCGCGATTGGCATATTTCCAAATTACACAGATTTCACTTTATAGCGATCAATAAAACACAGATAAGATCAAAAACATAAATTCCGAATATGTATTTCATCATTTAACTTTCAATCTAACATTTTCAAACTCTTCTGTAACTGACGACATCCGGAGCAAAACAAGCACTCAAAGTACCTTTTTACCCGTTCCTTTAAATGAAACGAAGTGCTTCTCACCGACCAACGAGTCGTTCCTTTAAAACCAACGAAGCTTTTCTTTAAATGAAACGTCTCCTAACATTGGTAGTTATCATGCATATTTCACCTATTTATATCCAAAAGCAAGATCATTCCTGCATATTCTTGCAGCTTTTTATGCAGTATTTCTTCTATCAGGATAAGTCTGAACATCCCCTTTTTAAAAGTAATCTTCAAAATAGAACATATAATTTGTGAGGGTATTCATGCGGGAACGTATCTTCTAATTTAATAGGCTACCACAAGCTATGATATCAATTACAGCGGATTTTTTCTCCACCATTAAAATATCTCAAATGAAAATTCTAGTTAATTTCAGTGTCATAACCTATTTGTGTAAAAGCTGATTTATCTAATTACTTATCTTTGATGTATACCCATATTCGTGGATCTTGTCCATGATAGCCATCAGGCATATCATCTGGATATGAAATACCTAATATTCTACTAACTCTCTTTTCACTCAGCGCTTTTTTCCCTTCCAAATAAAAAAGAATATATTTATCTTTGTAATTCATAGCATTGGTAGGTAAAATTTACCCCCTGACAGGCAACTGCCAGGGGAATAGTCAATACTATTTGATAACGTATATCAAAGAAAATAATCACTTTTCTCATAATCACCAAATGAAAATTTACTTTATTTCAACCCATCCTCTAACTTCAATTGAATAAATTAAGTGATTCATCATATTCAAGAATCCACAA
>ENA-OQIG01000243-OQIG01000243.1-human-gut-metagenome-genome-assembly--contig:-NODE-243-length-32189-cov-3.912233_pt1 | contig 32189 bp, 34 predicted proteins | sample MGYA00242576_ERZ504741 | MGnify/ENA primary metagenome ERZ504741 (study PRJEB26092, sample SAMD00036436) | human gut metagenome | host: Homo sapiens | study: EMG produced TPA metagenomics assembly of... | reverse complement strand
CTGGTTCTGGGAGAAGAACCCACCTTTTGTGCTTTCCCAGACCAGTTTATCATCTGAAAAGAACGCTTTTTCCCCGAAGGCGTCTTCTTCTAAAACTGTATAGAGAATGTTCTGCCTGTTGGGACTGACACTTGCTATAGCTTCGTATACATCTTTAAATTCTGTTGTTTCTGACATTTTAACCCCCCGTTTTTTAATGTACTCTTGGAGTACATATCGTTTTGTCTATCTGCAGTATGCTGATGGAATATCTGCACAGATATTGGAACTCGTTATTATATATTTTTAATAACGCTTGCTAAATATTATTCATTATAGCATCTTCCGGGAACAGGGGCAAGCAACATTCCAGTTTCTTCACTTGAAAATGTGCTGACATTCGCATATACTAGGTGCAACAGATTTCAGATAGGATATTTTTCATAAGGGGACATTGTCCTTGCTCATGTTTATAAAGCAGGTATGATGAACTTGATCATATCTTTCAGAAAGGCGATGTACGAATGAATGGCTATGTATCTGTAAAAGAAGCTTCACACAAGTGGAAATTCCAGAACATGGGACCAATTATGGGAAATCCCGGGAAAATCAGAAAAAACGTTTGATCCGTGCCAGTAGAAATCGGATGGGAGGCAGACAGGTGTGATTACCGATGAAACTATATATCAGCAATATCTGCGTGGAGAAACCAATGCGGCTGATCTGCTGGTGGAAAAATACGCTGATATGCTGATCTTTTACATAAACGGTTATATCAAGGATGTTCATGAGGCTGAGGACCTGATGATAGAAGCCTTTTCCCAGATATTTGCAAAAGAGCGTCCTATTACGGGAGAGGGCAGCTTCAAGGCATATCTTTACAAAACAGCCCGCAACCTTGCCCTGCGGCATAGCAAAAAACACCGCCACATCTTCCTGTGGATTGATGACCTGGATTTTGAACTGCCAGATAAAACCCTGGCTGAGACCAAAGTTTTTCGGAATGAGCGGGATCGGCAGCTCTATGCGGCACTGGATAAACTGAAACCGGAATACCGGGAAGCAGTATACCTGATTTATCTGGAGGAAATGAGCTATCGGAACGCGGCAGCGGTTATGTCTAAAAGTGAACAGCAAATCAAAAATCTTGTATACCGCGGCAAGCAGAGTTTGAAGGCAATTTTGGAGCAGGAGGGATTTGAATATGCGGACGAATGAAGAACGTTCCAGGCTGATTCATAAACGGACAGCAGAAATAAAACGGGAAAAGCAAAACAGAATACAGAGAGGGCTTGATGCGGTCTGCATAGCAGTTTGTCTGCTTTTGGTTACAGGTATCGGGGCATGGATGCCGGAACTAATGACAGAACCTGCGGCAGGAAGTATTATCCATTCTTCGGGAGCAGCAAGTATGATCGGCAGTCATGCTGCTCTTGGCTATATTGTCATGGGCCTGCTTGCTTTTCTCCTTGGTGTATGCGTAACCGTGCTGCTTTACCGTCTGCGGCGCAGAAATGAGCGCAGGAGCAGAGAGGAAAAAGAAGATGAACTTTGAACTGATTGACAATAGTTTTCAGATAACCATATTGGGATTTGCACCATTGCAGCCCTTTTTCTGGCTTTGCGGTACAAAAGCAGGAGTTTGCTGATCCTCGCTTTGGCATATGCCTGTTTCTGCATGGGAACGACATACTATATCCTGTATCTGGTCATTATGGGAAAAGTGCCGCAGGTTTTCTATGTAGCTGAGATTTCCTGGCTGGCCGCATGGCTTTTCTATCTGTCCGTGCAGATCCTGCGGATAGAGAGGATCGGATACCGCTTCTCGTGGTTTGCAGGCAGCGCGGCGGTGCTTGTCGCAGTGGTCGCTTTTGCCGACCATGCCTTTGGGCCTTCCTATTTCTTTTCCGCGCTGTTTGCACTCGTAGCGGGAGTGAACATGTATCTTTCGGTGTTTGGCATGCAAAGTGTTCAGCCATATCGAAGCACGGATGGTCTGATGGCTGGCTGCATCGTTCTGCAGGTACTTCTGTATCTGGTTTCCGATTTTATACAGGATTATACCTGCTTTAACCTTTATTTTGCCGTGGACATTACACTGACACTATCCATGGTAGCATTGCTGCCATTTACTCTGCGGGAGGTGGGAAAATGACTTATATCGAAAATATCTTTCTCTGCCTCGCCATACCGATGATACTGTCGCTGTTCTTTATAAAAGGACGGTCCAGAAGCTATACCCTGTTTGTGACCATTGGAATGGGGATTTGTCTGTTGAGTGCCTATGTCAACAGCTTTTTTATGTGGCTATACGGCGTGGATGGAACAGTTGCCGCTATTGAGATCACGCCTGTATGTGAAGAATTATTAAAGCTGCTTCCGTTGTTATTTTACTTTTTGATTTTTGAGCCGGAGCCGAGAGAACTGCCTATGGTGGCAATTGCCATTGCCGCAGGTTTTGCAACCTTTGAAAATGCATGCTACCTGACGGAAAACGGTGCGGCTAACTTCAGCTTCCTGCTGATCCGGGGGATTTCTGCGGGCGGGCTGCATATCCTTTGCGGGATCCTTTCCGGATTCGGCATCTCCTATGTCTTTCGCCACCGCTGGCTGTCAGTTACCGGAACTGCCGGAATTTTAGGTGCCTGCACAGGTTTTCATGGAATTTATAACCTGCTGATAACAGCCGATGGTGGATGGAAAACGGCAGGGTATCTCTTTCCCTCTGTTTTGATCCTCTGCCTTTTCATAGCAAAAATCCTTCTTCCTAAGTTCACCATATCTTTAAAATAATACGAACAAGGCACATTGAGCCGTCCCGATTTGGGGCGGCTTAAAATTTTTCAAAAATTTTTGATTTTTAGTGAGAAAATTTTAAATTTCGTGTCTTTTAGTAAGTAGAGGGGTGTGTAAAGCATCTACAATAAGGGAAGGAGTGTGACGATGAACGGCATAACTGAAATCCGGATGCGAAAAATACAGTCCAGGACACGGCAATACCGGCGGCGATATGAATGGCGTGAGATCTCCTGTCTGACAGTATGCAGCCTGTTTCTTTTAGCCGGAATAGGAATTTTGCTTGGGCACATACAGGAACCGGGGATATCTTCTGTGGCAGAAGGCTACGGCGCGGTTCTGCTGCGAAACGGAGCAGATCTGTATGTGACCATTGGCATCGCCTCTTTTACAGCCGGTGTGGTGATGACGATCATCTGTATCCGTTGGAGGAAGAAAAAATGGCCATACATCGGATAAGGAAGAAAGTGAGGAATGAATATGAAAAAGCGATTGAACAGAATGCTCAGTACCCTGCTGATATGCAGCATGGTGATGACGCTGATGCCCACAACCGTTTTTGCGACGAACCGTAAGGATGCCGTTATGGAAGAATACGCAGGCGGCTTGTGTGAACATCATCCGGAACATGATGATGAATGTGGATACTCCGAGGGAATAGCAGGAACAGACTGCAGTCACGAGCACACAGACGATTGCTATACGGAAGTGGTCAAATGTACCCACAGGCATGACGAGGATTGTTACCCGGATGAAATTATATGATGATGAGGCCACTCCATCCGATGCAGACCGGTGGGAACCGGAAGATTGTCCCCATATGTGCGAGGAGGACAGCGAGTGTATTACAAAAAAACTGAACTGCCGGCATGAGCATGATGATGAATGTGGCTATTCCCCCGCTACCAGGGGAACACCCTGCGAATTTGAATGCGAGATATGTGGCGTGATGATGACATGAAAACAGCTACCCCGTCTAATGCCAAAGCTGTCACTGTGCGGGTGTGCAGGCTATGATCGACGCGCTGCCAGATGTGGAAGAAGTCAGGAAAGGTAATGCGGAAAAAGTAAAGGCCCAGCTGGATGCCATTGACGATGCAAAAGCGGAACTTTCTGACGAGGAAATAGACGAGCTTGATTTATCCCATTACATGGAGGTCGCTGCCGCATTGGAACAGCTGCTGTATGGAGTAGCGACCCAGTCCAATGCAGTTATGCTGGCGGATTATGACGGCCCCGCCATCCAGCTTGGCACAGGAGGGATCAGTGGACCGACAGAAGAAGAGGAAGATGGTAAGGGCAGCTATTATGTCCCCAATAGCTACATTTATTTCGGTGTAAACAGCGGAAATAGCAGCACGCCTATTAAGTGGCGGGTACTGGACGCGGACATGGCTAATGATGGAACAACAAGCGGAATGTTCCTGCTGTCGGAGTATTTGTTGGCATCGGATGTACAGTTTAGATACAACGAATCCATTGATAATGCTTATCAAGCAGTGCAGCGCAGTTTTGGTGTGGTTTATTTTTAAGCAATCGACTCAATTTTTCCACAGTAGAGCAGGACGCTATGCTTGGCCTTGTAAAGACCGACAGTGCCGAAGATGATTTATATTCTATTTCGTGGGGCGAAAGCAGCTTAACAGCAACCGACAAGCTATTTTTTCTGTCTGTGCAGGAACTGGCGGACTATGTGGGGAATTATCTTGCCACACCAGGAATGGCTGCAACGAACACATCGTTGAGCGCGAGTGAGTGGTGGCTTCGTTCTCCTTACGCCTATGTTCGTACCGCCGTGGGCACGGTCTTTAAAGATGGTAATGTGCGCTATAGCAGCGCGCAAAACTACTGGGCGGCACGTCCCGCTTTTAACTTAGATCTGAACGCTGTCCTCTTCACATCTGCCGCCGAAGGCGGCAAATCGGATGTGTTGGTAGACAGCAATCTGACCGAAGTTGGCACAGGCAGCACAGAATGGAAACTGACGTTGAAAGATACCAGCCGCAGTTTCAATGCTTCTGCAAGCAATACATTGGTAAGGGTGGGTGAAAACCTTACTGTCACCTACTCCGGCGCGGGTACGGGCAAAAATGAATATGTTTCCGCTATGATCGCAGACAACAGCGGCAATATCCTCTATTACGGGCGCATCGCACAGAACAGTGCAAATGGCACGGCAAGCGTGGAGATTCCGTCCGACCTTACAACAGGAACCTATACCCTGAAAGTGTTCAGCGAGCAGTATAATGGCGACTATAAGACCGACTATGCCAGCGAATTTCAAGATATTACGCTGACGGTTAAGGGGAAAGTCAGCGAGCAGTTCAATCTTACGCCTGGCACGACCTACTTGTTTGACTTGTCGGCAATGGACATTCCAGGCACAGTGAACGATGATCTACCGGACAAAACAATGCATTATGTGCCGTTCACCTATGTGGGCACGGTGGATGCCTATGTGTTAAACAGCAGTTCCAGTGGAGAGAACGGGGCTGCCGATGATGCATCAGGAACAATAGACAGCAGCGCACAGTATGGCTACACCTACGACCATAGTCTGTTTATTGCAGATAATGTCGTGACCCATGCCGTAAGCTGGGAGGCTTTGAATAGTAAGAATATTATTTTCGGCACAACCTTTCAGAACAACGGCGTGGGATATACACTGCGTGCGCCATCCGTGGGAAGTTCTGCTGCAGATTCTAAAGGTGTCACGCCCCAAAGCAATGAATGGGACAAGATACTGGACAAAGATAACGGATATATCAAAAACTGGAGCGGGATATGTTCGTGGGGGCAAGATAGTTGCATGATAGTTGACCGTGCAGTTCGCGGGTACTATTCGGGCCACTTCTGGACATACTACGAAGCTACGTACCCCTACCCGATCTCCGGTTTCCGTCCCGTCCTTGAAGCCCTTAATCCTGACACACTGGGATCTGACGGACTAAAAACTGTAGCGCTTGACTTAAATGGCGGAAGCATCGGAGATGCTACAGGCACTGGCAATATCGTTGTGAAAAACGGAGAGAGCTTCACGGCTCCCGAAAGTTCCGGCCTGTCCAGTCCAATCGGGAAAACGGATACTGATTTCTGCTGGCAGGGCAGCGATGGGAATTCTTATATTCCTGGTGCAGATGTTCCTGCCGGTGTGACTTCCCTGACGGCGCAATGGACACCTATGACTTATACCGTAATGCTGGAAACAAACGGTGGTACGATTGCTGACGGAAAAGATGTGATAAGCTATACCTATGGCGAAGGAGCAACCTTGCCGACAGCAAATGATATGACCCGAGAGGGCTATACATTTGATGGTTGGTATGCGGACAGCAGTTTTTCCGGCGCTCCTGTTATGGAGATCAGCAACACTGACATAGGAAACAAAGAGTTCTATGCAAAGTGGAATGCGAACATCTACGCAGTAACGCTGAACCCCAACGCTGGAACGATTGCCAGTGGAAAGGACATAACAAGCTATACCTACGGCAATGGTGCAACCTTGCCTACATCAAATGATATGACCCGCGAGGGCTATACATTTGAAGGTTGGTATGCAGACAGCCTATTTTCCGGCGCTCCTGTTACGGAGATCAACAGCACCGACATGGGCAACAAGGAGTTCTATGCAAAGTGGACGCGGAACACCACGCCAATTATCCCCGGCGATACGGTAAACTATATTGTGGAGCATTACAAGGCCGGTAACAATGGTTATATGCTGGAAGAAACAGAGAAACTTGGAGACAAAATCGGCGCGAATGTTACCGCCGAGCCGAAAATCTACACAGGCTACACTTATAACCCGGATGTAGCGGGAAGTGTTACCAGTGGTACATTAAAAAAGATCAGCAGTGCGGCAGATATTGTGACCTTGAAACTCTACTATGACCTGACTGTTTACAACGTGACTGTAGAAAACGATGGGAACGGATCTGCATCTGCTGCTCCGGCTTCTGCAACGATGGGCGGGAAAATCACGCTGACCGTAACTCCAAACAGTGGCTATCGCTTTAAGGAATGGCAGATTGTTTCCGGCAACGTGACGATCAGTGATGATACGTTTACCATGCCAGCAGGTAATGTGACTGTGAAAGCTCTTTTTGAAAGAAAATCGAGCAGTGGCAGTGGCGGAGATTCTTCTTCTGACCGTGATGCATCCTCTTCCGCAATCAGAAAAGATCCGGTCAGGGGATGGACCAGCAGTGATCGCGGCATCATAACCGGCGCAGCCAACAGCATGGCCAATGATGGTTACAGTCACTGGATGCAGGATGCGTATGGCTGGTGGCTCCGTTTTGCGGATAACAGCTATCCGAAAGGCCAAAAGCATGGTATGTCCGGCATTGCGTATATGTGGGAATATATCAATGGCAATTGGTGGGCATTTGACGAGAATGGTTATGCTAAAATCGGCTGGCTGAGGGATGAAACATTTGGCGGCTGGTTCTATATCGATCCGGAACGAGGCATGCAGACTGGATGGGTTCGGCTTGGTGGTGCCTGGTATTATTTCCACCAGGTATCTGATGGTAGAAAGGGCATTATGTATGCCGGACGGAAAACACCAGACGGATATTATGTAGACGAAAATGGCGCGTGGGATGGCAAAGAAAAATAAATCAGCCGGAATATAAAATGGTCAGAGGTGTGCATGAAAAGAGTTAATATCATATAGGGCACGACTTATAGTAATATATTCCTGGAATATTTTCATGAAGCATTAAATAACTTATTTGACGAACACACATTATTTTTATATGAATTAATGTGTGTTCGTTATTTTTAATTAACATTTTTCATATCTCATACAAAAAATGAAGATGATCATTTGAAACACAGATATAAAGGCATTTCAAAAGGAAAATCCCCGGCATTTTCCAGGAAAAACAGCAGAAAATGTAAGCGTTTACAAAATTTATGTAAGTATTTACAATTTTGTATTTGAAAAGTAGAAAAAGTGTGGTATACTGCAATTCAGAGAGGACATTTCCGGGGTTTCGGAAAGGAAATGGTTTCCGGAAAATTCCGGAAGAGTCCAGAAAGCGAAACAGGAAACAATATCAGGGAATGATCCGCATAGGAAAGGAGAATATTAAATTATGGCACTTCTGAATTATGATGTATTAAAGAAATCCGGTTACGATGGCTATATCCTGGAGGATGCTCCGGTGAAGGTTTTACAGTTTGGTGAGGGAAACTTCCTTCGCGCATTCGTAGATTACTGGTTTGACCTTGCAAACGAGAAAGCCGGATGGAACGGCAAATGCTGCCTGGTACAGCCAATCGCACCAGGTCTTTCAAAGATGATCAATGAGCAGGAAGGTCTGTACACTCTGTACCTGCGTGGAAGCGAAAACGGCAAGAAGGTAGATGACAAGCGCGTGATCTCTAGCGTTGCTAACTGCTTAAATCCATATGAGAAGGCTGATTACGACAAGATGATGGAAGTTGCTGCAAGCGACGATCTGCAGATCATTGTTTCCAACACAACTGAGGCTGGTATCCAGTATGATCCATCCTGTAAGAAGGATGACTGCCCACCGGCAAGCTTCCCGGGAAAGCTGACCCAGGTTCTGTATCATCGTTTCCAGGCTGGTAAGCCAGGAATTATCATGCTGGCTTGCGAGCTGATCGACAACAACGGTAAAGAACTGTTAAAGTGCGTAAACCAGTACATTGATCAGTGGGAACTGGGCGCTGACTTCAAGAAGTATGTAAATGAAGACTGCATTTTCTGTGGTTCCTTAGTAGACCGTATCGTTCCAGGACGTATCCGTGACGCAGAAGAAGTTAAGGCTCTGGATGCAAAGAACGGCTACGAAGATCCTCTGACCGACGTTGGTGAAGTATTCGGCGTTTGGGTAATCGAAGGCGATGAGAAGTTAAATGACGTACTGCCATTTAAGAAGGCTGGTCTGTTAGACAAGGTATTCGTTACTCCAGATATGAGCCCATACAAGAAGAGAAAAGTTCGTATCTTAAACGGCGCTCATACAGGTTTCGTTCTGGGTGCTTACCTGGCTGGCGAGAACATTGTTCGTGACTGCATGAACGATGAGACCATCAAGGGCTTCATGAACAAGATGCTTTACGATGAAGTTATCCCAACCCTGCCACTGGACAAGAACGATCTGTTAAACTTTGCAGCAGCTGTATCTGATCGTTTCAACAACCCATTTGTAAACCATGAACTGATGAGCATTTCCTTAAACTCCACCTCTAAGTGGAAAGCAAGAAATATGCCTTCCTTCCTGGAATACATCAAGGAAAAAGGTGCTCTGCCAGAGTGCCTGACCATGTCACTGGCTGCATACATCGCATTCTACAGCAATGATATCCAGTCTCTTACAGATGCAGGTCTGGTTTGCAAGCGTCCGGCTGGCAACGAGTACACTGTAAGTGATGACCGTTGGGTACTGGAATTCTACAACGATCACAAGGATGCTTCTGCAGAAGAACTGGTACACGCAGTTCTGACCAATGAAAAGATGTGGGATCAGGATCTGACCCAGATCGAAGGTCTGGAAGCTAAGGTTGCAGCTGACCTGAAGCTGATCCGTGAAAAAGGCGCTAAGGCTGCATATGCTAGCTGCCTGTAAAATGGAAGAATATAGGTCTTATTTGATATAAAATCTATACATTATTTAAGAAATGAAGGGGCTGTCCGAAAATGGGCAGCCCTTTTTGTAAGGATTTCAGAATACTATTTTATTATTCCGGTTTTTGCGTATTCCCCCAGTTTTTTTCTCAGCACCATATCCTGTGGATCTAAGAACTGCCGCACTTTATCATAGAGCACTTCATCTGGTTTTAACGCCGCCCGGTACTGGGCGGGAGTGCGCTGGAAGGTGGAACGGAAACGGGCAGTGAGAGTCTTTAGATCAGGAAAGCCATTTTTTAATGCAATGTCCGTCAGGTTATCCCTGGTGTAGGTCAGGTCATTTAAGGCATGCTGAAATCTTACTCTTGTAAGATATTCGTGGAAATTGATACCTACCATTTGTTTAAATAGAGTTGAAACATAGGTCCGGTTGTACTGGGCGTAGTCTGCCAGATCCTCCAGGGATAATTTTTCTGCATAATGTTCCTCTACATAACTGAGGAGAAGATGGATCGTAGCGCGTCGTTTGTCTTCTTCAGAGATCAGATTGATCTGTTGGGGATCAAATTCTGTAAAAAGTGTGATAAGGAGCAGCTCCAGGTTTGCTTTTGCACTTAACTGGGCATAGGTACCGCCACATTCTAGTGACTGCCAGATCTGGCTGGCATAAAAGCGGATGCGGCAGAAACGTTCTTCGTAACGGTTGTTTTCATTGGAAAGACAGGAGGGAAACTGGTAAATATATCCCTTTTTAACTAAAAGTTTAATGCATTTGACGGAAAATGCAGGACCAGAGCCCGGGTGTCAGGCTGCTGGCGCATGGAGGCGTGGCCGTTGCCTGGTGCTGTCAGGATAAGGTCATCTTCAAAAAGAGAGTGTGTTTCTGTACCACGGCAGTATTCCTGGTTGCCTTTAAGAACGATGCTCAGCTCATATTCATCCGGGTGCCAGTGATAACGGTAATTCATAATGCTGTGTGCAAAGCAGCGCAGGTGGATATTTTCACGGGGCAGATCCATTTCATAATAAGTTTCTTCCATAGGGCTCCTTTTTATTCTCTAAAATTTTATTTTTCAAAATCCAAACATTTTCCCTGTTGTAAAATTTAGAAAAGATACGATCCAGATTTTAAACCTGATTTCAGAATACTGTTTAATGTGGCCTGTGTCAACGATTGTTTTTCCTTAAATACAAAAGAAAAACCTTGGAAACTGGCAGAATGCACAAGAATCAGGACAAAAAACTGACGAAATAAACAGGGGAAATATTTGGATTTTTTACGGTAAAAGACAGTAGGGACTGAGGGCAGAAGAGGAAAATGGAAAACAGAGGGCAGTAAAAAGCTGCGAATATTCACAGCGACAAAAAATTCACATTCTGTTAGGATGAGCATAACAACAATGAGCCCCGGCCCGGCAGCTAAAAGCTTATGGAGTTTCAGACTATAATTTAATAATGATGTAATAATGGAAGGGAAAAGAATATGAATACTCAAATGATGATCTGTATGGTGATCTTTGCAGCTACTCTGGTCAGCTATATGATGAATAAGATACCAATGTGGCTAACAGCAATGCTCTCTCTGACTGCACTGTATTTTACAGGCTGCATTGATGCAACTGGCGCACTGGCTGGTTTTTCAAATGCTAATACGCTGCTTATGGCAACTATGTTTATAGTAGCGGCAGGTTTCCGCCGCACATCTCTGGTAGATGGAATGTGTGATGCTATTATGAAATTGACAAGAGGAAGTTTTCTCACAGCCTATTTTGGATATATCCTGATTGCTGTATTACTGACTAACTTTATTGCCAGTCCGATGGTTGTATATGCGATCGTAAGTCCCTGCTGGCAGCTCTTTGTGACAACACTGGTCACAGCCGTACCCAGTACATGTTCCCGGTTATGGTTGTATGTGTGGCATGCTGCGGCATCCTGCCGCTATCTACTGCTATCCAGCAGGCAGGACAGTTTACCGGATTTATGGAAACCTACGGATTTACTGATATGAGTATCCGTGCTGTAGATTTTACCATTGGTACCTGGCCGATCCTTATTATTGTTCCTCTCTGGGCATTATTTATTGGACCGAAATTCACACCTAAAACACCGGTAGTTCCTATTGAAGCCCTGGAAAAGAGAAATGCTGGAAAACAGGAGCAGAAACTCAGTCCGGTTGTAGACAAGATCGGAATCGCAATTTTCTTTGGTACGATCTTATGCCTCATTTTCTCCAGCCAGTTACATCTTGCTACATGGTCTGTTGCATTGACCGGAAGCCTTCTTATGGTATTATTTGGTGTTGTAGACCAGAAAGCTGCGCTGCGCGACATTCCGTGGGATATGCTGATGTTGTTTGTAGGCGCACTGGCTCTGGGAACAGCACTGACAAATACCGGTGCAGGCGATATGATCGGAAATACCCTTGCATCAGCTGTTGGTGGAACACATAACAATTATGTTCTTGGCGCACTGTTTTTCCTGATCCCGTTTGTACTTACTCAGTTTATGCTGAACCGTTCTGTATCTGCAGTATTTGTTCCAATCTGTCTGCTTACAAGTTCTGCGCTGGGCGCAAACCCTGTTGGACTGGTACTGTTAGTTAATGCAGGTTCCCTGACTGCATTTTTAACACCTATGGCAACTCCGGCTGTTCCTATGTGTATGGCAGATGGAGGTTATGACTTAAGGGCAATTTTTAAGAGCGGTGCCTTGATCACATTGATCCTGCCATTTATTTATATCTTTTATACTATGACCGTATTTCCGGCATTTTAAAGAGAAGAAGGAGTGGATATGGCTATGACCCAGGAAGAAAAAATCGAAATTGCGGATATGGTACGCAGCCGTGATCGGTTTGGTCCGGTAAGCGAAGAAGAACTTGCAGCGCTGCCGGGAAAAGAAACAGAACTTTGGATCCGCACAAAAAACGGAAAAACGGTGCATGTTTTTGAAGAACGTCCGGAAAATTTACCAGAACAGGCTGCACTGCTGTTAAATTTTCATGGCGGTGGATTTCTGAAAGGCCGTACAGACCGGGACCGCAGGTATTGCTGCTGGGCCATGGAACAACTAAATTGCCTGGTATGGGATATTGACTACAGCCTTGCACCGGAAAATCCATTTCCTTTTTCGGCAGAGGAAGCTTATGAGATCGTAAGTTATGCATTTGAACATAGTACAGAACTTGGAATTGACCAGGAAAAGATCATTCTTGCCGGACATAGTGCAGGAGGGAATTTAGTAGCATCTGTTCTGATCAAAAATGAGGAGACGAAAGAACTGCATCCTTGTTGTGCATTAATGGAATATTTCCCTACAGATAATACCGTAGATCCAGTAGAAAGATTGTCAGAAGAACTGAAGAAAGATCCATTTTGGGTAAAACGTGCGGAGACAGAAAAAATGTACACTGATTTTTATGTAGGAGATGCAGATCCATCAGATCCTTTGTGTTCACCTGCATTTGCCAAAGATCAGGCATTGGCCGCGTTTCCAGACTGTCTGATCATATCAGCCGGGGAAGACAGCCTCAGAGATGATACAGAAGCATTTGGAATGCGTCTGGCAAAAGCCGGAGTCTGTGTGACAATGCAGCGGATCACAGAGGCTATGCATGGATTTACTACAAACCGGACACCTGGCTGGGAACGGGCACTGGATCGTCAGTACAAATTTTTCAGGAGCATTTAAGATAGAACAAATGTCAAAAGAAAAGATATTATATGAGGAGTAAGACAATGAAGATTACAGATGTAAAGCTGCGTTTTGCAAAGCATTACCTGTTTGTACAGATATATACTGATGCCGGGATCACAGGTCTTGGCGAGGCTGGTAACTGGGGGTATTTACAGGCCACAGCAGCAGCCATTGAAAAGTTTGCAGATTACCTGATCGGAAAAGATCCGTTCCGTATTGAGGATTTTAACCAGAATTTCCTGCGTTCCGTGTATTTCCGCGGTTCTGTTATTATGAGCGCTATTTCTGCTATTGATATTGCACTGTGGGATATTAAGGGTAAGGCACTTGGAGTTCCAGTTTATGAGCTTTTAGGCGGAAAGACCCGCGAAAAAGTCCGCGTTTATGCATCTGTTATGCATCTCACAGAAGATAACAATGAGCTTGCAAAGCAGTATCAGCAGTTGCAGGAAATGGGCTTTACAGCTGCAAAAATCTTCTGCAACGGTCCGGTCAGCGCACCAGATGGAAAAGGGGAATTTTATTCCAGCCGTATTGAACGTGAAGTAGAAAAGGTACGTGTCTGCCGTGAAGCAGTTGGAAATGATTTTGACTTTGTACTGGAAGTGCATCGTGGCATGACTCTGCCGGAGGCAGTTGCATTTGGACGTGCAGTAGAGCCTTACCGTCCTATGATCTTAGAAGATCCGGTTCCGCCGGATAATGTAGATACCATGGCAGAGGTTGCATCCAAAGTGGGCGTTCCCATTGCCACTGGAGAGCGCTTTATCGACCTGCGTGAATTTGAGGTATTAATGGCACGTCACGCCTGCCAGTATGTCCGCCCGGATGTATGTGCAGTAGGCGGTATCACTACCAGCAAGAAGATCTGCGCGCTGGCAGAGGCTCATGACGTCCTTGTGATCCCCCACAATCCACTGGGACCTGTATCCACAGCAGCATGCCTGCAGATCTGTGCCTCCATTCCAAATCTTGGCATCCAGGAACTGCCTGGTTTCTGCTTAAACGGTGCAGAAGATAAGATGGTAAAAGAACCGCTGCGCTTTGAAAATGGATGCATGCTGATCCCGGAAGCACCTGGTATTGGTGTGGAACTGGCAGATGATGCAGAAGAACTGTATCCGGCCAATGAGCGTGGCAGCAATGCAGCCCGCAGGGCCTTTGACGGGTCTGTAAAAGACTGGTGATAACATAATATGATACCAGGGTCAAAAGGTCAGAAATCCGACGCAAGCTTGCTTGCAGTAGGATTTTTGAACTTGGGACCCGCCAAAACATGAGTAAGAAGCCATTTTTTGAAGAAAAATGAGCGGATTACGAATGTTTTTAGGATTGCGGGAGTGCAATGCACGTAGCAATCCGGTATCAGAGGGGACAAATACGGCTGCAATGGGAATAATTCTCGTTGCAGCCTGTTTTAATAAAGTTCATTTACAGATCTGGTCTGCTACTGCCTGTGCAAACACAGTGCTGGCAAGATACAGAACGGAGTCGTCAATGCAGAAACGGCCATTATGGTGTGGATATTCCTTTCCATCATCAGAAGGAATGGAATTATACAGAAACGCATAACAGCCAGGCACTTCTGTAAAGAAGTAGGAAGAGTCCTCTCCACCCATGGAAGAATGGTCCAGTTCCAGGATATCCTCTGCCGGGAAGACTTTTTTTGCTGCTGTAATGAAATCGGCAGTCATAGTTGGGTCATTGATCACCGGAGGCAGCCGGACGGAACTTTCATTTCAGCAGTTGCGCCGTACATGGCAGCACACTGTTTACTGATCTCTTCCATACGTTTTAACAGGTGGCTGCGCACTTCAAGACTCTGGTACGAAGACCGCCTACAATAGTGGCAGAATTTGGGATAATGTTATAAGCTCCATTTCCGGCAGTAATACCGGTGACTGTTAATACAGCAGGTACATTATAGGTGGATTCTCTGGATACCAGTCCCTGAAGGCTGTTTATTATTTCAGCTGCGATCAAAATAGGATTGATGGCCAGAAACGGGGTGGAAGCATGTCCGCCTTTTCCGTGAATATGGATCTCAATACAGTCGCTGGAAGCAAAAACAGCGCCGGTTTTCCAGAAAAGCTGCCCGGATTTTGTGCCGTGTTGAAGGGTCCGGATGGAAGCAGCTGCTTTCTGTCTGGACTTTTTTTTATATTGTGTTATATAATGGACAAAGTGACATTTTGTCCGGCGGTACATCTGTGTTGGCAGAAGCCGGGTGCAGTTTTATGCAAAAGAGGTAATATTTTATGTATCACGATCTAACAAAGGGGAACATTTCCCGTTCCCTTCTTTTATTTGCTCTGCCTATGATGGCAGGAAATCTGCTCCAGCAGTTTTACAACATTGCAGACACTTTGATCGTAGGCCGGGTGCTGGGAAGAGATGCGTTGGCGGCAGTTGGTTCTGCTTATACACTGATGACTTTTCTTACGTCTATCTTTCTGGGCTTAAGTTTAGGTTCCGGGGCGCTGTTTTCTATTTACAAGGGCAGAGGGGATGAAAAAACATTAAAATCCTCTGTATTTCATGCCTTTGTGCTGATCATGGCAGTAACGGTAGTCTTAAATATCCTGGTCTATCTGGGACTGGATGGCATTCTGGCATTTTTAAAGGTGCCGGAAGAGGTATGGCAGGGAATGCGCCAGTATCTGTTGATCATCTTTGCAGGCCTGATCGCAACATCCCTTTATAACTTCTTTGCCTGTCTGCTGCGGGCAATGGGAAATTCTACGGTGCGCTGGTGTTTTTGGCAGTTTCTACGGTTATTAACATTGTACTGGATCTGCTGTTTGTGGCCGTGTGGTCTATGGGGATCGGCGGTGCGGCACTGGCTACCATTATCGCACAGTACATTTCGGGACTTGGTATCACGGTTTTCGCCCTTCGCTGCTGTCCGCAGGTGATCCCCAAAAAGAGTGAGCTTAAATGGAATGGCGGCATTTTAAAAGAGATCGTCAACCTGTCTTCTATGACCTGTATCCAGCAGTCGGTAATGAATTTCGGCATCCTTATGGTCCAGGGACTGGTAAACAGCTTTGGCCCGGTAGTCATGGCAGCTTTTGCGGCAGCGGTGAAGATTGACTCCTTTGCCTATCTGCCGGTTCAGGATTTTGGTAATGCTTATTCTACCTTTATTGCGCAGAACTATGGAGCAGGAAACAGAGAGCGTATCAAAAAGGGCACAAAACAGGCTTTTGCACTGAGTATTCTGTTCTGTATCTTTATCTCTGCCCTGGTATTTATCTTTGCAGGACAGTTAATGGGCATTTTCGTAAGCAAGGCAGAAACAGAGGTTATTGCCTGTGGTATTAAATATCTGCGGGTAGAAGGTGCATTTTACTGGGGAATTGGCTGTCTGTTCCTGTTCTACGGTTATTACCGTGCTGTAAAGCGGGCGGGAATGTCCGTAGTCCTTACGGTTATTTCTTTAGGAATGCGTGTACTTTTAGCTTATGTGTTGTCTGCGAAAGTAGGAGAAGTAGGTATCTGGGCGGCGATCCCCATCGGTTGGGTACTGGCAGATATTACAGGACTGGTTTGTATGTTAAGATCGAAACTTTAAGACATGTTGAAAAGGCAAAGTCCAGGTGGTTTGGAATAACGGAGGCATGGTTGTTTGGATAAAAATGAGGACAGAACGATCAAAAACAAGGTCAGAGAAAAGATACAGGGAGTGTCCATGCTCCCTTTTGGACTGATCGCCGGTTTTGCCGGTGAAAAAGAAATTCGTATCATAGAGCTTGCGGAAAACGGTTTTACCTTCCGCACAGCAGAAAAAATAGCAGACCCGGAATTATTTCGAGTCTGCTTTTATCATTATCCGAAACTGGAGTATGAGCAGGTAGAACTGCATTCTTATACACTGGAATGCAGCGGAGAATATGAATTTTATTATGAGTATACTCTATATCTGGATCATATAAAAAATAAAGATATTATGTGGGACAGTCATTTTATAGATGATAATGATAGTGCAGAATTTATAGAATACCGCAAACAGGTACAGTATCTTTTAGGGTGGTATGACCGGTATATCCGGATGAAGTTACTGGGAGACAGTGAAGAACTGGCAAGTTTTATGACAGCGTACCCGGAAGGCGGGGATGTGGTCACTGCCAGGGACTTTGAAGAGCAGAAAAAAGCCTGGTTTTTCAGAGAGACGAAAGAAATTCACAGGGATGAAAAAGAAGTAGAAGCAGAAAAAGCAAAGAAAACAGTACAGGATGCAAAACAGAAATTGAAGACTGGATTGGAGGTTGGCTCAGAAAGTCCGGTATCTGAGTATGCATTGGAGTTGGATAATCCCTGGCTTTACGAGGAATATTTATCCAAGGATCTTACAACCTTCATGGAAAATTACTGGAAGCGAAATTACCTGTCCGGGCACTGGCTTTCCGATCACTTTCCACAGCGTCTTTACATCGGAAATTCCTTCTGCCACCTGCTTTTTCCAAAGGAAGACCAGTTGTTTCAGCTTCTTGAAAAAGCCAGAAAAGAGAGCTTGCAGGTAACTTTGACATTCTCTTATATCCGTGAATTTATGTTAGAAAACACAGGTCAGCTGATAGAAAAGCTGGAAAATTGGTGCGAAGAAAATAAGGTTATTTTGGAGATACAGGTCAATGACTGGGCTATGGCAGAAATGTTAAAGGGGAAATCTTTGCTTGTTCCGGCACTTGGCATTTTATTAAATAAGCGGCGGAAAGATCCGAGGCTGCATTATAAAACAGGGACCATGGAACAGATCGGGGCAGATGCAGATAAATATCTGTCAGAAAATAATTTAAATGCTGATTTTTACAGGGAATATCTGAAGAAAGAATACGGCATTGTAAGGTATGAGTGGGAAGCTGCGGCTATGATATGACTCTGCCTCCAGGAAAAAACAGCCTGCATCTTCCTTTTTACCAGACCAATACCTCCCAGTACTGCACATTGTATGCAAAGTGTATGACAGGAGAGCGGGGAAAGCAGAAGCTGGCAGAGGAATGTCCGAAGTTTTGTAAAGACTATGCATTTTTGTATCCGGATCATTTGATAATGATTGGCAGATATAATTCGTTATTTGCACTGGACAGTCGTATTTTTGAGGATGGTTCTGGTTCAGGAACAGGAACTGAAATAGGAACGAAAATAAAAACAGAAAAAATACTGAAAGAATGGAAAAAAGCGGGTGTGGACCGTCTGGTAGTGAACCTGCTGGATTCAGGTGTTAAAAGATAAAAAAATAAGAGTACAGGATCAGAAAAGGAGGGAAAAGTACAGATGAAGATCGTAGCCGGACTTGGTTCTATAGATGAATATATCCCCTATGTAAAAGCCGGGGCAGACGAATTTTTCTGTGGCTACGTCCCTTATTCATGGACGGAAAAATATGGGACACTTCTGCCTCTTAACCGCAGGGAAGTCCTTTGTTCCAATGTACAGTTAGGCGCGTTCAGTGAACTGGAAATACTGGCTTCTATGGTAAAAAAATACGAAAAACCAGTCCACCTAACCTTTAACTCTTTATACTACATTCCAGAACAATACCTGGAAATTGCTAATATCATTCTACAGTGTATGTCTATCGGCTTTCAAAGCTTTATCATCGCAGATCCGGCGCTGCTTTTATATCTGCGCCAGCAGAGGATAGATTGTGATATTCACCTGAGTGGTGAAACAGCAGAGGTCAACAGCGAAATGCTAAAGACTTTTGAAAAACGGAACCTGAAGCGTCTGATCTTTCACAGAAAAAACAGTATAGAAGATATGGGATCCATTATCAGCAAAGCAGGACAGACCACAGAATTTGAAGCCTTTGCACTAAATGAAATGTGTCAGTTTACCGGTGCATTCTGCAATTCTCTCCACTGCGATGAAATGTGCCATCTTTGTCTGGTTCCCTATGAATTGGGGCGGATCAGAGAATGTGTATCAGCAGAAAACAGATTGAAAACAAGCCCATTGCCAGTGAAACTCCAGGAAAATGAAATGAAAAACATTGGATCAGCAGAAAATGTGGATGAACCGGAAGATGACAGCTATCTTTGTGGACAGACTGGCTGTGGTCTCTGCGCTTTATACAGTCTGAAAAAAGCAGGCATTACCCATTTAAAATTAGTGGGGCGAGGAAATTATATTGACTACATGGAACGTGACATTAGAAATCTTCGAAAGGCACTGGAAATATTAAAAGATGTCCTAGATATGGAAAAAACTGGAAACATTCCAGCCGGATTAAAAGCGGAAGAAACATATATCTCTCAAATGAAAAAGGAACTGTTTGGTTCAGCTGGAAAATGTAGTGGAATGTGTTATTATATGAATGTGCTATCCTTTTGCAAAAACAACAGAAGTGGTGAACATATAAAACGGAGGAAATAATCATGCGCTATGCTTATGTAGGATGCCGGACAACGAAAGAGAGAAATGCCCGGGGAGAAGGTCTTAAAACTTATGAAATCCAGCCAGATGGCAGCTGGAAATGCCTGCAGTGTCTGGAAACAGAGCCAAACCCGTCTTTTCAGACTCTGGATGGCGAAGGAAAATATCTTTACAGTGTTCATGGGGATATTACGAAGGTTTCCAGTTACCGTATTTTAAAAGATCATACATTAGAGCATATAAATACCATTGATATTGGCGGCAGAAATCCTGTGGATATAACAGTGGACCGCAACAATAAACATGTAATCGTTGCCACTTTACAGGGAGGTACCATTTACACCATTGACCGGAAGAATGACGGTTCCCTGGGAGAAGTGATCGCAGAATTTACCTATGAGGGCAAGGAACCGGGAAAGGTATCAACCATTCATCAGTGTCTTTGGGATAAAAAGAAGAACTTTTTATTTGCCTGTGCCCAGAGCCGTGTAAATGGTTATGGACAGATGCGGGCCTTACGTTATGATCATGAGACCGGACAGTTTACTCAGACGGCTCAGTTTTTATCCAGAACATGGGATGAGCCCGTCACGCAGCAGTGCACCCAAATACCTCTGGGTGTATATGTGTGAGGAGAAGGGAAATAAAGTTCTTTTCTTCCGTTTTGATGATGAAAATGGTACCTTTGAGGCGTTGCAGGAGCTGACCACTGTGCCGGAAACAGTGACTGGATATTCCGATGCCAGCGAGGTCATGGTTGACCCTTCAGGCAAATTTGTTCTTGTATCCAACCGTTATACAGACAGTATTGCAGTCTACCGTATCGACCCGCTGACCGGTTATATGCGAAACGTAGGATTTTACCCATGCCTGGGAAAAACTCCACGGTTCTTCTGTTTTGGAGACAATGGAAAGTGCTACGTTGCAAATGAGGACAGTGATACCATTATAGAATTTGATTTTGACAATATGACCGGGGCACTGATCCCAACATTGAATATTGTGCATACCGGCAGCCCGGTGTGTATTCTGTTTGCAGATTAAACAAAAACTCCCCCTGTATCTTTGACGTACAGAGGGAGTTTTTACACTTTTACGGACGTAATTTGTATTACATCAGTTTTTTACCATCAGTAAAGGCATTTCCTACAACATCACCTAAAACAACGTACTTGTTGTTAAATGGGTCAAAGGTGATCGGCTGTGCTTTTGCGATGTCTACATTTCCGTTTTCATCTAATACTTTCTCATCAACACTGACATTGACGATCTCACCTACCAGACGGCAGGTTTTGGCATCATAGCTTTTCAGTCTGCATTCTACAGTAACTGCCAGCTCTTCAATAAGAGGAGCATCAACAAACTCCGATTTTACAGCATGGAAACCGGCTTTTTCAAATTTATCAGGTACTTTGTTTGCAGAAACAATGCCTACGTAGTCGCAGGCTGTCATATGAGGCGCATCTGCCATGCTTACAGTAAAGGCTTTGCGGGCTAAAAGGTTCTTTGTGGTTTTGTGGCCTTCGCTGATGCACATGGAAAGTTCATTTCCTTCACTGATGCCGCCCCAAGCTGCGTTCATCACATCTGGAGTGCCGTTTTCATCGTAAGTTGCGATCATAAATACTGGCTGTGGATAGGTGTATGGTTTTGCTCCAAAATTCTTTCTCATGATAAATTCTCCTTATTATGATAGTGTAGTAGATTTTAAAATAGTTCCAAATTCGTTTATTCCCAGGTAAGTTTTCCTGTCTTTACTGCTTCCTCATAGCGGGAGATCTTGAAATCCAGCCGCTTGATGGTGCTTTCAATCTGTGCTTTCTGCTCTAATAAGGTTTCCATCTGCTCCTTTAAAAGAAGCATTCTGGCTTCGATGGTGGAATCTCCCTGCTGGCACAGTTTTACATATTCGATCATGGCTTCTACAGGAAGTCCGGCGCCACGCATACACAGGCCAGTTCTACCCAGCCAAGATCAGACTCGCCGAATCGCGGATGCCTCCGGCAGTCCGGGTCACAGGCGGGATCATTCCCACACGCTCGTAGTAGCGCAGTGTATCACTGGAAATATTGTATTTCTGGCTTACTTCTTTGATGGTCACGGTTTCACACTCCTTTTTCATAAAAGTATAGTTTTCTGGTCTGAAAACATTATACAACCTGGAGCTGACTCTAAGTCAAGATATACAGGCAAAGTGGAATGTTAATTGCCGCAAAGCAGAGGCAAAATTACTTCTTGGGCTGATACCGTATATCAGATACTGTATATACAGTGATAAATGCATGTGGGTCTTCACGATTGATATAATTCATCAGTTTCTGGTACTCCGATTTGTCTACAATAGTAATGATCTCATTGCGCTTTTCCATATTGTAGGCGCCGATCGACTCATAGATCGTAGCGCCGCTGTGCAGGTCATTAATGATAAAATGGCGCAGCTCTTCTTCTTTTTTTGTGATAATGCAGACCCGGCGCTTTACATTATGGTTAAAGATAAAATGATCCAGGATAATACCGTTAAAATAAGTTCCCAGAATACTTAAAACAACGGTTTTCTTGTCGTATACCAAAGCCGCTGAAAGAGCAACGCACATGCCGGATAAGGACATGGCTTTTCCAAGATCCATATGGAGATATTTGTTCATGATCTTGGCAACGATATCCAGACCACCGGAAGAAGCATTTCGGTTAAACAGGATGCTTAAACCGATACTGACTGTTAAAACATAGCATAAAACATCCAGTTCCTGACTGTCAGTTAAGGAGCCGATGTTCGGGAAGATTCTTTCAAAAAGGGCCAGGAAAAGGGGAAGTACAATACTGGTGTATACGGTTTTAGCCCCGAATTCTTTTCCGCAGGTAAAAAATCCGATGATCAGTAAAAGTATATTTAAGATCATGGTGATGGCTGAAAGGGGCAGAGGGACAAAGTTAGATAAGATAATACCAAGACCGGAGATACTGCTTACGGAAGCATGGCTTGGTAAAAGAAAGAAGTACACAGCTCCGGCTACGATGGCCATAGCTGCTGTAAGGACCAGAGTTTCTTTGATCAGTTCTGTAACATGGTTGTTTGAATGGTTCATGACACACCTCTGTGGGATTATAGTTGGTTACAGTTAAACCAGGAAGTGTAACTGTATCTGCAACATTCATTTTACCATAGCTTGATTGTTTTAGAAAGCGGGGATATACTTTTAGCAAAAAGACCTCTCAGATATGATCCGTATTTGGAATGAAGTAGTAGAAGATGGTGTGGCATTTCCACAGGAAGAATTTCTTACAGAAGACAGAAACAAAGTAAAATAAAGAAGATTACCCCACTTTCCAGAGAGCTTTATAAAATATTATTCCTCATTCAATTTCCAGTCTGAAAGAAGCTTTAATTCGATTTTTGTTCCGTTTGGAAGTGAGAACCAGTGGTCGTTAATAGGGGTAACAGGATATGCTTTGATTTTTTTCATGATTTCAGGAACAGAGTCTACAGCAAGGGAAATATGGTCGTAGCCGTTTTCAGCAGAAACAGATATTTCTGTTGCTTCGCATAACTGGATCCCTTCTTTGAACCAGCATTTGCGTCCTGGTTTTTCACCAATCTCCCTCCACATATGCATATTAAAAACATCCTTAAAAAACGTTTGTGCTTCCTCGTAATGAACTGTGCGGATAGCAGCATGATCGAGCTTGGTCATAAAAATGTCCTTTCTGGCTTCTTTTTCTTGGAAAAGGCCATAAAATGTATGATTAAGTATGGATATGATTATACAGCAATACTCTGGATGTGAAAATAGTTTTTTTTAAATAAGACATATAAGTTTTTTTAATGGGGCATGTAAGAAGAAGGCAGGATATACTTAGCAAAATCATCAGTGTGTTTGATAGGTTATTGCACTGTCTGCAAGAGAATCTTTGCACAAAGTTAAGGGAAAAGATAGGTTTGACGGGAAGAAATCTGATATACTGAAAATACAAGGAAGGCAGCGTGGTAAAAAATCAGATTATTTTTTGAAATGAAAAAAGATTCCGGGAGAACATTAGACATGGAAGGAGGAAAATTATGAGGAAGTATTGGCGTGGTATTGCAATTGCCGGAGTAGTGGCAGTCATTTCAGGGTGTGGAGCCGCAAGCGGTTCTAAAAACAGCATCAATAACGGGTATATCATGGAGACAGCAGCCGCTGCCATGGATGTGGAGAATGAGAAGGGGGAGATGTCCGGGGAAGGGGCATCAGCTTTTGTGGATACAGCAGCGGGCACAGCATCAGGAACAGAGAATATGGCAACAGTAGAAACAGGCCGAAAGCTGATCAGAACTGCCAGCATGGACGTTGAGACTGAGCAGTTTGAGCAGTTGATGACAGCTTTGAAAACACAGATCAGGCAGTTCGGCGGATATATTGAAAATGAAAATGTTTCTGGCAATCAATTAGACTGGCAGGGCAATCCTATGATGCGCTGGGCTGATCTGACCGTACGTGTGCCCAAGGACCGGTTGGATGAATTCTTAAATGGTGTGGAGTCAGCAGGAACGTAGTTAGAAGGTCAGAAAGCACCAAGGATGTGACACTGCAGTACAGTGACATCGAGAGCCGCAAAAAGACATTAAAGATTGAACAGGACCGTTTGTGGGTACTGCTTGAAAAGGCAGACTCCATGGATAGCATCATCGCATTAGAAGAGCGGCTGTCAGATATCCGTTATGAACTGGAATCTTACGAATCCCAGCTGCGTCTCTATGACAACCAGATCGAGTACAGTCAGGTGACGTTAAATATTAACGAAGTGAAGCGGTATACCGAGGCTGTTCCGGAATCTGCTGGAGAGCAGATTTTAAAGGGATTGTCAGATAATGGAAGGCGGTTGGCAGAAGGAGTGAAAAACTTTGGAATCTGTGTGATCATTACCAGCCCGTTCTGGATAACAGCAGCAGTGATCGGGTGCCTGGTGTGGAAGCTCCGGAAAACTTTCAGGAGCCGGAAATCTGGAAAAATAAGAATCGGCAGAAAGAAGGATACAGAGGTATCTCAGGTTAAACTGCAGGATTATGATCATATGCAGGGAGGAGAAAAAGACAACCCGGCACCGGATCAGCGGAAACAGTAGTTAAAGAAATGATTATGTAGATACTTAAATTCCAGGAGACAGAACACTATGGGAAAATCACTTACAAGAAAAATCATTGAAGCTCACTATGTATCCGGAAGCATGAAAGCCGGAGAAGAAGTTTTTATAAAAGTAGATCAGACACTGACACATGATATTAACGCAGTCATGACATATCTGGCATTTGAAGCCATTGGCTTGGACCGGATCCGCACAGAATGCAGCGTAAGCTATCTGGATCATAATCTTCTTTATGTAGATCATAAGACTCCGGATGACCATATTTACTTACAGTCTGCAGCTGAGCATTTCGGTGTTCATGTTTCCAGACCTGGAAATGGTATCTGCCACGCAGTCCAGGTATCCCGTTTCGGCGCTCCTGGAAAGGTAAGCATGGGCGGTGACAGCCATACACCTCACGGCGGTTCTATTGGTATGCTGTGTATCGGTGTAGGTGGTATGGATGTTGCAACAGCCATGACCGGCGTTCCTATGCGTCTGAAAATGCCAAGAGTCATCAAAGTCAACCTGACCGGCGCTTTAAAGCAGGTGTCAACGCAAAAGAAGTCATTTTAGAGATGCTTCGCCGTGTGACTATTAAGGGCGGTCTTGGAAATGTATATGAATACGCAGGTCCTGGCGCGGCAACTTTGGAAGTTCCTCAGAGAGCAACTATTACCAACATGGGCGCGGAACTAGGTGCTACTACCTCTATTTTCCCGGCAGATGAGCAGGTAAGAAAGTTTATGAAGTCCCATGGAAGAGAAGATGAGTACAGAGAACTTCTTCCAGATGAGGACGCAGAATATGATGAAGTGGTCGATCTTGATCTTAGCTCCTTACAGCCATTAGTAGCATGCCCCCACCAGCCGGACAATGTAAAACCTCTGTCCGAGGTAGAAAAACTTCCTGTTCAGCAGGTATTTATCGGCAGCTGTACCAACGCAAGTTATGCAGATATTGCAAAGGCAGCTCTGGTATTTAAGGGACATAAGGTAAATGATAATGTAAGCTGTACCTGTGCCATTGCTTCCAGACAGACCTACAAAGCATTGATGGAAGACGGTTATCTGGGAATGCTTATGGATGCAGGTGTACGTATCCTGGAGATCGCCTGCGGACCATGTTGTGCTATCGGCCAGACACCGGCTACAGAAGGCATTGCAGTGCGTACTTCCAACCGTAACTTTAAGGGCCGTGCAGGTAATCCAAATGCAAAGATCTATCTGGTAAGCCCGGAAAGTGCAGCAGCCACTGCGATCATGGGAACATTTGCAACAGCAGCAGATATTTTAGGAGATCAGATTGACATTCTGGCAGCTGTTCATGAAAAAGATGAGTATGAGATCAATGATAACCTGATCATAAAACCTCTTCCGGAAGAGGAAGCTAAGAAGGTAGAGATCGTCCGTGGACCAAACATCAAGTTCCTTCCAGTTCCGGAAGTACCGGTTCAGCACTTAAAAGTGCCGGTAAGCTTAAAGGGCGGCGACAATATTTCCACCGATGACATCACACCAGCCAGCGCAGAGTTTTCCAGTATGCGTTCCAACATCCCGCTGATGTCCAAATACTGCTATCACAGATATGATCCTGAGTTCTCTGAGAGAGCAAGAGAAATGGGCTCCAGTATCATCATTGGCGGTGAGAACTATGGTCAGGGCTCCTCCAGAGAGCATGCAGCCATCAACCCAATGTATCTAGGAGTAAAATGTGTCATTGCCAAGAGTATTGCCCGTATCCACAAAGGAAATCTGGTAAATCATGGTATCGTCCCAATGCTTTTTGAGGATCCGGCTGATTATGAGAAGATCGATCTGAGAGATGAACTGGAGATCGAGAACTTCTTAGACCAGATCCAGGCAAGGGAAGTAGAAGTAAAAGATGTAACAAAGGGCTTTACCTTTAAGGTGAAATTAGATCTTACAGATAATGAGCTGGAAGTAGTTCTCTGCGGTGGCCAGCTGCGGTATCTGAAGAGAGAACTGGTAAAGCAGGGGGTTATTGATAAAGAATAATTACAGATAAAGAGCAGAAATGTTCATGTGACAAACAAAGATAAAAAACAGAAATGATTGCCATAAAAACATCGGTACACAGGAATTCACCAGCCTGGAGTACGGATGTTTTTTTGTGGTCATATATCAAAAAGCATTTTACAAATCCTGAAATATAAAATAAACTAGATAAAAACAGACAGAAATAAATACAAAAGACAACAGGAGAGATCGCATATGGATAATACAAAAAGAAAAGGTGCCATCAGCGTTACGATCACCTACATCTGCTGGGGACTGTTGACTGTTTTCTGGAACCTGCTTGCAGAGGTAAATTCCGCCTATGTACTGGCCCAGAGAGTAGTCTGGTCCATGCTTTTTATGCTTGGCTATCTGGCAGTGACCGGGCGGTGGGGAGATATCAGACAGGTATTTGCAGACAAAAAGACCATGATCTGCTGTATGGTCAGCGGTGTTTTAGTATGTGTCAACTGGGGTGTATATATTTTCGCTATCAATTCAGGGCATGTACTGGATGCCAGTCTGGGATATTTTCTGGAACCTATTTTTGTAACAGCCATCGGCGTATTTTTATTTCATGAAAAAATGAGCGTTTAGAGCAGATGACAGCACTGTTTTCCATTATCGGTGTAGGTTATCTCATGGGCGTTTACCGCATGGTTCCGGTAATGGCAATGGTCATCGGTTTAAGTTTTGCTTTTTACGGGGCAGTGAAGAAAAGTGTGCATCTGGATGCAGGACTTTCCCTGTTTGCAGAGACCTTATTTGTAACTCCGATCGCGCTGCTGTTCTGTGTTTACAGCGAAATGAACGGACACGGAAGTCTGGGAGTTCTTCATGGAATGCAGTTTTTACTGTTTCCAATGGCAGGTGTGATCACATCCGTTCCATTGCTGTTATTTAATAAGGGTGTAAAAATGATCCCTTATTACCTTACCGGTATTTTAATGTATGTGAACCCCACCATCCAGTTCCTTATGGGACGCTTTTACTTCCATGAACCACTGGAGATCCACCGCCTCATCGCTTTCTGCTTTATCTGGGTGGGAGTTGGATTTACGATTTGGCATAATTTAAAAGAAATGAGAAAATAGAAGGATCACGAAAACATCATATTCATAAATGCAGAACCGGCAGGAGAGGGAAATACTTTCCTGCCGGTTCTGTATTTATATATTTTGATGGAGTTGGTAAGGGAGTCTGGATTGATCTGAGAGATGAACTGGAGATTGAAAATTTCCTGGACCAGATCCCAACAAGGAGAGTAGTAGTCAAAGATGTGACAAAAGGTTTTACTTTTAAGACAAAGTTAGACCTGACAGATAATGAGCTGGAAGTAGTGCTCTGCGGAGGACAGTTACGGTATTTGAAGAAGGAACTGGCAAAAAATAGGGCAGGTATTTCGCTTTTAAGATAAAAGTTCCCCGTTTTGCCAAGGATCCATCTGGCAGAACGGGGAATTCTTATATTGAATAAATAGTTACTGTTTTTTCTGCATAAGCAATCAAAAAGGACACCCTTTATTGTATAATTATGTTACCCACAAAACAACACGAAAGAAGGTGTCCTTAATGAAAAATTAGCATTAAAGAAACTGCTAACTTATATGAAAAGTGTATATAAAATCCCGGAGAAAATCAAAACAGGCGCTTTGAAATGAGCTAAGTTTAGCTAAGGGGGATTTTGTGCGTATTCAGCTATTCAGGAAACAAAAGAGAAAATGCGTGCAGGAGGAACACTATTTATAAATATACAGTGCTAAAAGCGAAATCCCTGATTAATATAGAAGATACTTGAAAATTGTTCATGGGATTGCTCCTTTCTTTTGTCCAGCCATCTTTCGGGATATATGCTAAAGCTTCAGCGTTCATAGCTACTGCTATTGTAGACATGTGGATGTCTTTGTATTGCTTCGGGACCATAACTATGGATAATGGATTTTTGTTGATAGCCTGTATCCAAAAGTGCTTTGGTTTATCCCAGATGCTTTGATCGAGCTTAAGAGGCTGTACTCGTCTCTTGCAATTTCTTCCAGCATAAAAGACTCGTCTGTTTTGTACTTATCTGGAATGTAGTCTAAAATTTCATAGCCTGCATTGCCGATGGCTGTGAGGCATCTATCTGGTGTTTTATATCGATTTAGGATAAATGCTAAGCAATCCCCGTTTCTCTGAATTGCATCATCACATAAATCTTCTATAATCTGATTCTGCGAAAAATATTTAAGAGCGTATGGGTTCTTTCTGATTCTGGTATGTAGCTTAATGCAAAGGCTGGTGAGAGTTTAATTAATGCTTCATAGATTTGCTGTTTATACTGGTCTTTGATGTCTGAGATGCTGTATTTGTGATCGATTAGAATAGCTCTGGCTGCCTGCTCTAACTGCTCGGCTGTAAATGATTGTTCTGTCATGGTGTTTGTCCTCCTTCTGATATGTCTATAGTATGGAGGTTGTTTTTTAAAATAAAATCTGATTTGGGATGATACACGTTATTTACGAGACGCAGAACCCTTACACTCTGTTCCCGTCCACCTACAACTGGCTGGGCGAAAACCGCTCCCACGGCTGCATCTGCTTCACCACAGCAGACTCCCGTTGGATTTGCGAGCACTGCCCGTTAAAGACAACCGTAAACGTATACGAATCTCCGGTGCCAAGCCCATTTGACCACCCGGCCATCAAGACTCTGATTTCCATGGATCAGTATTATGACCCAACAGATATGAACCTGCCGGAGAATCAGTAAATTTTTTACATAGCCTGTGGCCATAGCTGCCACGCAAATCGCAGTTTAAAAAGCCTGACAGGGAACTGGGGATATCCCAAATCGCTGTCAGGGCTTTCTCTTATGTATGCTGTTTTCTGTATTCCAGCACGGTACAGCCAAAATATTTTTTAAATACTACGCTGAAATACCTGCTGTTTTTATAGCCAACTTCCTCCGCTATTTCATAAACCTTTTTACTTGTGGAACAAACAAGCTCTCCTGCCTTTTTCATTCTGGTCTGAATCAGATAATCGTAGAGATTGATTCCATACTTTTCCTTAAAAATACTGGTCAGATAGCAATGGTTCACATGAAAATATTCGGCAATTTGCGTCAGGCTTAAATCCTCCACAAAATAATTCTGATTCAGATAGGACTTTACTTTTGCCAGTAAATCATTGGTATCCATATCTATTTTTTTCAGTATACTTTCATAGGACACATACAGCTCATTGAGATTTCGTATCACTGTTCCGTAATGAAAAACCAGTGTTTCTCCTTTTTTCATATATTGCTGTGCCTGCCATTCCATCTTTTCTATCCGCACTTTAAAGCTTGCCTCATTCTCCACATTGGAACAGGTATAAATCAGAAAAATCTGGTTTACTCCCATACTTATAAAGAAACTCCCCTCATATATGGAAGACAGATAGCGTCCCAGTTTTTCTGCCCTGTCTGTTCCTGCACTATTTTCATCCGTACAAATCTGTAAATATCCCGCAATTCCATAGCCATCGGACAAATTAATGTCAAAGGCTTTAAATACTGCTGCATCAATTTCCCTGAAATGCTGATACATGAGTTGTGACAGATAATGGCGCTGCAGAAACGGATACTTATCCCTTAAAATATCATTATTTCGTTTTGCCTCTTTCGATAGCCGCTCCGCCTCTCTCAAAACCTGCACCAGCTGCTTTGTTTCCAGCGGCTTATTCAGATAATCCACCGCATTTAATTTCAACGCCTGCTTTGCATATTCAAATTCCTTATAACCCGATATGAAAATGTATTTAATATCCGGATAATAGTTTCTCGCCACCATTGCCATCTGTATTCCGTCCATAATAGGCATTTTAATGTCGGAAAGAATAATATCCGGCTGATTCTGTTTCATAAAATCCAATGCATCCACTGCATCCTTTGCCGTATAAATCAGCTCCCAGTTATAGGACTTCCAGTCAATTTTTGTCCGTATATTCCGCCTGGCAATGGCATCATCATCCACAAACAATATTTTTGTCATCTCTGTCTATCCCTTCTATATCTGCGTCAAATATGGCAATTTAATCAAAACCCTGGTCCCCTGCTCCAGCATGCTGAAAATGGAAATCCCGTACTGCGCACCATATTGCAGCACAATCCGCTGCTGTACATTCTTTAAGCCATATATTTTTGCATCCTGCTCCGCTTTTACCTCATCCAGCTGAAGGGAACGCCTTATTTTTCCCAGAAGCTCCTCCTCAATTCCATTTCCATTATCTGAAATCTCCAGAAATAAATCTTCGCCCTCTCTTTTCACGGTTATACGAATGTTCCATCCCCATTTCCGCTGTGAATACCATGATAAACCGCATTTTCAGCCAACGGCTGCAATATGATTTTCGGAACGTATGTGCCCGCAAGCTCTTCTGGTACTTCGATCTGAAAATGGAAATCCTCAAAACGAGTCTGAAGAATGGATAAATAGGCTGTTACATGCCGGATTTCTTCCTCCAATGTAATGAAATCCGCACCTTTGCTTACCCCAATTCGATAAAAATCCGCCAGTTCATAAACCATTTGACAGGCCGATTCACTTTCTCCCATTTCGCAAAGCTGGCCGATACTGTCCAATGTATTGTACAGGAAATGAGGATTAATCTGTGCATACAGAATCTTTAATTCTGCATCTTTCCGGTACTGGTTTTCTTCCTTTAAGGACGTTATCAGTATCTGTATTCTCTGATACAGATGGTTAATGGCCTCCGTAATCTTTCTAAATTCTTTTCCTCCCACAGCGCGGGCTGACTCTAACTGTGTCAGGTTTTCGACTGAATCCAGCTGCCGGACGAGCTCCTCCACCGGTGCCGACAATACCTTGGTAATCACCATAAATAAAAGGAAGCAGAACAGTACCGATACCACTGATTCTCCAAACACCAGGATCTGAAAATTATTTCTGTCTATAAACAATTCATTTTTCGGTATAATTGCAACAACGTCCAGGGGAACCTCTTTCAAATGTTCACTTACAACATAGTTCTCCTTTAAATCAATATCCGCAGTGCCTGCTGATAAATCTTTTGTCAGAAAAAATGTATTTTCTTTCATCAGTGCCAGACTATTGCTGTTTGTAATATGGTAGCTGCCTAATTCACGGGCAATTCCCTTATCTGACATGCCAATGTATATGAAACCATGTATATCAGAATCTCTGCTTCCCAGCATTTGAATCATCCCAAGATGTGGTATCTCCCCGGAATTGCCCATAAAGCCTGCCGCGTCACCGCTGTAAATCCAGTTCAGCTTTCCGTCCTCATATTTCCTGTAAAAAGCATCGTATTCCGGCTGATAACACCGGTAAAATTCTTCTTCGCCCGATGCAGTCAGAACAATGGAATTATTGGAGAGCATAAGAATAACAACGCTGACATCCTGCCTGTTCTGATTTACATAATCCTGGATTTTTCTTGCCAGCTCCGCATAATGCTTTGCCGAAATCGGCTGCCTGTTTTCCATAATATTCTGACCCATTTTCAGAAAATAGTAGGATTCCATAATACTGCTGAAGAACGAATCCTTTACCTTCCGAAAACGCTTGTCCATATTTTCTGCTGCCTGAATCGTAAGATTTGCAGCGTTCTG
>ENA-OQIG01000242-OQIG01000242.1-human-gut-metagenome-genome-assembly--contig:-NODE-242-length-32196-cov-5.295768_pt1 | contig 32196 bp, 33 predicted proteins | sample MGYA00242576_ERZ504741 | MGnify/ENA primary metagenome ERZ504741 (study PRJEB26092, sample SAMD00036436) | human gut metagenome | host: Homo sapiens | study: EMG produced TPA metagenomics assembly of... | reverse complement strand
CATCCGGCGTTGGTTACCTAAGGGAAGCAAAAATGCGACTCAACAACAAGTCGCATTTATTGAAAACTGGATTAACAACTATCCAAAGAAACTATTCAATTATAAATCTCCTAAAGAGTTTTTACAGACTGGCTAATTTGAACTTGAAATTTGGCATTATTTTTTGCTGATTATTTGATAAAAAGCTTGCGAAAACATGCTGAATATGATATTATTTTATGGTATGTGGTGTAAATCACCTAGAATCTAAGTAGGAGGACGCAGATAAAATGGCTAAAGTTTGTTATTTCACAGGTCGTAAGACTGTATCAGGAAACAACCGTTCACACGCAATGAACAAAACAAAACGTGCAGTTAAACCAAATCTTCAAAAAGTTACTATTCTTGTTAATGGAAAACCTAAAAAAGTTTGGGCATCAGCTCGTGCGCTTAAATCTGGTAAAGTAGAACGCGTATAAAATAAAAGCCGAAAGGCTTTTTTCTTTGTTTTGTAGCCGGTAATTTTCCATAATTTTTTACAATACGGCTAATATATGGTAAAATAACTGATAAAAACTTTTGAGGTAGTAAATATGACTGTGAAAATTAATACAAAAGATGGCCAAATTGAGTTATCTGACGACGTAATTGCAACTGTTGTTGGTGGTTCAGCAACAGAAATTTTTGGTGTTGTTGGTATGGCAAGTAAAAGTGCTCTTAAGGATAATTTTCAAGCACTTCTGCGTAAAGAAAACTACGCAAAAGGTGTTGTTGTCAAATCAACAGAAAGTGGTATTTCAGTCGATGTTTACACTGTGATGTCATACGGTGTGAAAATTTCTGAAGTATCTAAGAACATTCAGGAACGTGTCAAGTTCAACCTCGAAAATCAACTTGGCCTTTCAGCAGACATGGTGAATGTTTACGTACAAAATATTAAAGTTGTAGGAGAAGATTAGTGTCAAATATTACAACAAGTTTATTCCAAGAAATGGTTCAAGCTGCTAGCACCCGTCTTGGAAATCAAGCAGAATATGTAAACTCCCTTAACGTTTTCCCTGTACCAGATGGTGATACAGGAACAAACATGGGAATGACAATTGAAAATGGTGCCAAAGAAGTTGCAAATAAACCTGCATCTACAGTTGGAGAAGTCGGACAAATCCTTTCAAAAGGTCTTTTGATGGGTGCACGTGGTAACTCAGGTGTTATCACCTCTCAATTATTCCGTGGATTCGGTCAAGCAATCAAAGATAAAGAAGAATTGACTGGTAAAGACCTTGCTCACGCTTTCCAATCAGGTGTTGAAGTGGCTTATAAAGCTGTTATGAAACCTGTAGAAGGTACTATTTTGACTGTTTCTCGTGGCGCTGCTACAGCTGCTCTTAAAAAAGCAGAAGAAACTGATGATGCTGTTGAAGTTATGCGTGCTGCACTTGAAGGTGCAAAAGGCGCACTTGCTAAAACACCAGAAATGCTTCCTGTTTTGAAAGAAGTTGGTGTTGTCGATTCAGGTGGTCAAGGTTTAGTCTTCATTTATGAAGGTTTCTTATCTGCTTTGACTGGTGAATACATTGCTTCTGAAGATTTCAAAGCAACTCCAGCGGTTATGACAGAAATGATTAACGCTGAACACCACAAATCTGTAGCTGAACACGTTGCAACTGAAGATATCAAATACGGTTACTGTACTGAAATCATGGTTGCTCTTAAACAAGGTCCTACTTACGTAAAAGAATTTAACTATGATGAATTCCAAGGATTCCTGGGTGGTCTAGGTGATTCACTTATCCTTGTTAACGATGATGAAATTGCTAAAGTTCACGTCCACACAGAAGATCCAGGTTTAGTCCTTCAAGAAGGTCTTAAATATGGAGCTCTTAAAAAAGTTAAAGTTGACAACATGCGTAACCAACACGATGCTGTTCTTGAAAAAGATCAAGCAGCAGCAGCTAGCCAAGAAGTAAAAGATTTCGCAATCGTTGCAGTATGTGCTGGTGATGGATTAGCTGATATCTTCAAATCACAAGGTGTTGACTATGTTATCTCAGGTGGTCAAACAATGAACCCATCTACAGAAGACATCTTGAAAGCTATTGATGCTGTTAACGCTAAAAATGTTATCATCTTGCCAAATAACAAAAATATCTTCATGGCTGCTCAATCAGCAGCAGAAGTGTCTGAAGTCCCAGCTGCAGTAGTTGAAACACGTACTGTACCTCAAGGATTTACAAGCCTGTTAGCCTTCAATCCAACTCAATCATTGGAAGAAAACGTTGAAGCTATGACTGCAAGCCTTTCAGATGTTGTTAGTGGTAGCGTAACACTTGCTGTTCGTGATACTTCAATTGATGGTCTTGAAATCCACCAAGATGACAACCTAGGTATGGTTGATGGTAAAATCGTGGTTTCAAACCCAGACATGACAACTACTTTGGAAGAAACATTCGCTAAAATGATTGACGAAGATAGCGAAATTATCACTATCTACGTTGGTGAAGATGGAAGCCAAGAATTGGCTGAAGAAATGGCTGATTATTTAGAATCAACTTACGAAGATGTAGAAGTTGAAATTCACGAAGGTAAACAACCAGTTTATCCATACTTGATGAGTGTTGAATAATTTCTTATTTAATATAAAAGATAGAAGAAAAGCATTTCGGTGCTTTCTTTTTTGGCTCTTTGTCAACTGTAGTGGGTGGCAAAGTTAAGCTCTAGCGAGAACAATTGTTGTTCTCGCTTTTTTGCTGTTCAAAGCGAGGTAAATGCGTTTTTTAAAGTTGTCACAGTTTCTGTAACCAAAAGCGTTTCGTTTAATATTTCTGATGAGCTTGTTGTTTGCCTCAAGTTTGGCATTAGAATAAGGAAGCTTAGTGGCATTAGTGATGTATTTCTGATACCGAATGAAAGTTGTTAATGCTATTTTAAAAGGATGATTAAGTTGAGGCAAAGCTTCCTGAATTAATCCAAAAAATTGTTCGATATTTTTTTCTTGTGAGTGGAAAAGAAGTAATTGATAAAGGGTGTAGTATTTTTCAAGTTGCGGAACGTGTTTAAAAATCTTGTCTAAACACTCTTTAGGCGTTAACGTTTCTCTGAAAGTCCTTGAATAAAAAGCATTAGGCGATAGTTTTCGACGATCCTTTTGAATGAGTTTCCAGTAATATTTTAGAACACGATATTCAAGAGATTTCTTCTCAAATTGTTTCATTATTTGAATACGTGTCTGTTTTAGTGCTCGGTTCATGTGTTGGACAATGTGAAAACGGTCAAGAACAATTTTAGTATTTGGGAGTGAAACAGTCTAGGAATAGACTGTTTCAGCCTGAGCCTAGAAACTGGAGAGCGAAGCAATATGATTAAAGGAATGTAATTACCAGACATGTCCATAGTAACGATTTTCACTCCTTCTCGAGCTTCTTTAGAGTATTTGAAAAAGTGATTGCGAATGGTTGTTTGTCGTCTGTTATCAAGGATCGTAATGATTTTCTTCGTGTTATGGTCTTGAGCAATAAAAGCTAGTTTTTCTTTTTTGATAAGAGAATTCATCCCAAGACAGTACTTCAGGTAAGGTTGAAAAGTTATCCTTGAACTGAAATTGTTTAAGCTTACGATACACAGTTGAGGTAGAGAGGGCAAGTTTTTCAGCGATGTGCGTTAAAGCTTCTCGATTAAGTAAGAGTTGAGTTGTTTTCTGCTTCACTAGTTCAGAGATTTGACAGTTTTTCTGAACAAGGGAGGTCTCAGAAACCGTCACTTTATGGCAGTCTTTGCATTGAAATCCTCTCTTCTTCAAACGAATAAGACTAGGGATTCCACCAATTTCAATAAAAGGAATCTTAAAAGGCTTTTGAAAGTCGTATTTGATTTGTTTTCCTTGACAATGGCAACACTTAGGAGGAGTGTAATCAAACGTAGCTTGTACCTCAATATGTGTCTCATGTTGAAAAACTTTAGTTAAAGTGATATTTTGTCTTTAATTCCGATTAATTCCGTAGTATGATAGAGTTGCCTCATATGATTCTTTCTATTTATTGTTTCGTCGCTTTAAATTTTAAGTCATATGGGACTTTTTGTATACTCAAAAGCTCCATAACTTCTTAGCAGGATTTTACCCACTACAGAAATTATAGAGCCTCTTTTTTGTGTAAAAATTTTTCCTCCATAAAAGGCGTCAATTCAATATCTAATAGAAAGAAAATTGTTAACTAACAAAATTTTCTGAAAATTGTCTTGACTTTATTTTTTAAAGTGTTAACATGGTGTGTAAGATTTAATTGATAGGAGAAAACAGATGAGAAGTGACATGATTAAGGTAGGTGTGGATAAAGCACCAGCCCGTGGTCTTCTTTATGCAACCGGGCAAGTAAAGTCTGCTAAAGACATGCAAAAACCATTTATTGCAATTTGTAATTCTTACATTGATATTGTTCCTGGACATGTCCATTTGCGTGAATTGGCAGATGTCGCGAAGGAAGCTATCCGTGAAATGGGTGGTATCCCTTTTGAATTCAATACCATTGGGGTAGACGACGGAATTGCTATGGGGCATATTGGGATGCGTTATAGCCTTCCATCTCGTGAAATCATTGCGGATGCTGCTGAAACAGTCATTAATGCGCACTGGTTTGACGGTGTTTTCTATATTCCTAACTGTGACAAAATTACACCAGGTATGATTTTAGCTGCGCTTCGTACCAATGTTCCTGCAGTCTTTTGTTCAGGTGGTCCGATGAAGGGCGGTATTGATATGACAGGTCACCAAGCGACTTTGTCAAGTCTTTTTGAAGCTGTTGGAACTTATCAAGCTGGCGATATGTCTAAGAAAGAATTGAATTATTTGGAACAAAATGCTTGTCCAACATGTGGTTCTTGTGCGGGCATGTTTACAGCTAATTCAATGAACTCTCTTATGGAAGTATTAGGTCTTGCTCTTCCTGGAAATGGTACGGTTCTTGCGGTATCTGATCAACGTCGTGAATTGGTTCGTCAAGCAGCCAAACATTTGATGGACAATGTTAAAAGTAACTTACGTCCAAGAGATATTATCACTAAAGAAGCTATTGATGATGCTTTTGCCCTTGATATGGCTATGGGTGGATCTACCAATACCGTTCTTCATACACTTGCTATCGCACGTGAAGCGGGTATCGATTACAATTTAACAGATATCAATGAAATTGCTAAGAAGACGCCATATTTGTCTAAAATTGCACCATCAAGTGTTTATACTATGCACGATGTCCAAGAAGCAGGTGGTATCTCAGCTATTATTAACCAATTGATTAAAAAAGGTACTATCAAGGGTGATCGTATTACAGTTACTGGTAAGACTTTGAAAGAAAATGTAGCTGGTGCAGAGATTAAGAACGAAGAAATCATTCACCCGATTGAACATCCAATTTCTCCAGTAGGTGGTTTATCAGTTCTTTATGGTAATATTGCACAAGACGGAGCTGTTATTAAAGTTGGTGGTGTTGACCCTTCTGTTAAAACATTCTGTGGTAAAGCGATTTGCTGTGATTCACAAGATGAAGCTCTTGAATTGATTGATAATGGTACTGTTAAAAAAGGCCATGTGGTTATTATTCGCTATGAAGGCCCACAAGGTGGTCCTGGTATGCCAGAAATGCTTGCACCAACTTCTAAGATTGTTGGTCGCGGTCTCGGTAAAGATGTTGCTCTTATCACAGATGGTCGTTTCTCAGGAGCTACACGTGGTATTGCTATTGGTCACGTGTCACCAGAAGCTGCAGAAGGTGGTAATATCGCTCTTATCGAAGATGGTGATGAAATCTATATTGATTTGACAAATCGTACCATTGATTTACTTGTCGATGATGCGACATTAGAAGAACGCCGCAAACACTTGAAACCATTTAAGTCAAAAATTTCTAGCGGTTGGTTGCGGCGTTACACTGCATTTGCATCATCAGCAAACTTTGGTGGTTCAATGATGACTCAAGAAGAGTTTGAAGAACGTAAAGCAGAGCGTGAAAAATAAGAAAATGAATAAGGCAATTTAAATTTTTTTGAAAGTGTTCAAAATATTTGTTCACTTTCTCTTGCTTTATTTTTTTAAATGTTATTATAGTAACAAGATATTAGAATTTTTAGATAATTCGGAATTTATATGAAAAGGAGGACTTTGTGAAACAGATTAGATTAAAAGAATCCAAGAATGGATCGGAATTATTATTGGAAACCTTGGCTAGTCTGGGGATTGATACGATTTTTGGCTACCCAGGTGGAGCCGTTCTGCCACTATATGACGCTATTTATAACTTTGATGGTATTCGTCATATTTTGGCTCGTCATGAGCAAGGTGCCCTTCATGAAGCCGAAGGTTATGCTAAATCAACTGGTAAACTTGGTGTTGCTATTGTAACAAGTGGACCTGGTGCGACGAATGCCATTACTGGGATTGCAGATGGTATGAGCGATAGTGTTCCAATGCTTATCTTTACCGGTCAAGTCGGAATGTCTGGTATTGGTAAAGATGCTTTCCAAGAAGCTGATATTATCGGTATCACAATGCCAATCACAAAATACAATTATCAGATTCGTGATGTTGTAGATGTGCCACGCATTGTGACAGAAGCTGTTCATATTGCGACAACAAGTCGACCTGGTCCAGTTGTTATTGACCTTCCGAAAAATATTTCGGCTGCTAAAACAACAGTTTATAATGATCCTACTGTTGATCTTCCAAGTTACCAACCAACCTTGGAACCAAATACTTTGCAGGTCAAGAAAATTTTGACTCAGCTGAAAAAAGCAAAACGTCCATTGATTATCGCTGGTGGTGGTGTCAACTACTCAGGTGCCTCTAAGGAGTTAATTGCTTTTGCAGAACGTTATAACATTCCTGTTGTTTCAACCTTGTTGAGTTTGGGTGTTATGCCAATTAATCATCCCCTTTCTCTGGGAATGGGTGGCATGCATGGTTCATATGCGTCAAATATGGCTTTGACACAATGCGACTTTATGATTAACTTTGGATCGCGTTTTGCAGATCGTTTGACTGGTAATCCAGCTACTTTTGCTAAGAAAGCAGTGGTTGCTCATGTGGATATTGATCCTGCGGAAATCGGAAAAGTCGTCAAGACGCAAATTCCAATCGTTGGCGATGCCAAGCGTACACTACAGATTCTTCTGGAAGAAGATGAAGTTAAAACACGTCACGATGATTGGACTGAATCAGTTCTTGCTAATAAAGCTAAAGTGCCGTTTAGTTATGACTTTGATGAAACAGTTATCAAACCACAACATGCCATTGCGACAATTGGTAAAGTAACAGATGGAGATGCTATCGTGGTTACAGACGTCGGCCAACACCAAATGTGGGCAGCTCAATTTTATCCATATAAAAATGAGCGTCAATTGATTACATCTGGTGGTCTTGGAACAATGGGATTCGGAATTCCAGCTGCTATCGGTGCTAAGTTAGCAAATCCAGATAAAGAAGTTATTCTCTTTGTCGGTGATGGTGGTTTCCAAATGACAAACCAAGAGTTAGCTTTGCTAAATGGTTATGGTGTTCCGATTAAAGTGGTTCTGATTAACAACCACTCACTTGGTATGGTTCGTCAATGGCAAGAATCTTTCTACGATGAACATCGTAGTGAATCAACTTTTGATGATGAGCCAAACTTCCAAATGATGGCAGAAGCTACGGCATTGCTCACCACAAGTTTACTGATCCGAAAACATTGGAAGAGGACTTGAAAGTTATCACTGAGAATAAACCAATGTTGATCGAAGTTGCAATTTCTAATCGTGAACATGTTTATCCAATGGTTCCGTCAGGTAAATCAAATAGTGAAATGTTGGGGGTGAAGTTTAATGCGTAGAATGTTGACAGCAAAGCTTCAAAATTCAACAGGTGTTCTTAATCGTTTCACAGGCATCCTCTTACGCCGACAAGTTAACATTGAGTCAATTTCAGTTGGACAAACAATGGAAGACAATGTCTCTCGAATTACGATTATTATCGATGTTGAGAGTTTGGAAGAAGTTGAACAAATCATTAAACAATTGAACCGTTTGATTGATGTGCTTCGCGTTCGTGATATTACGGATATTCCACACTTGGAACGTGAAGTGATTTTAGTTAAATTGACAGCACCAACAAGCAAACGTGCCGAGATTTTAGCGGTTATTCAACCGTTTCGTGCAAGTGTTGTTGACGTAGCACCAAAATCAATTACTATTCAGGTAACTGGTGATGGTGATAAAATCGATGCTTTACTTCGTGTTGTCAAACCTTATGGTATTCAGAATCTTGCCCGTACAGGTGCGACAGGATTCTCAAGAGATTTTTCTTGTTAAACAATTAATTTAGTTAACAGTTGCCTGGACAGGCAGTTAAAATAAAAATAGAAAAGAGATATTTATTATGGCAGTAACAATGGAATACGAAAAAGACGTAAAAGTAGCAGCTCTTGATGGTAAAAAAATTGCCGTTATTGGTTATGGATCACAAGGTCATGCCCATGCTCAAACTTGCGTGACTCGGGTCACGATGTTATCATTGGGGTTCGCCGTGGTAAATCATTCGATAAAGCAAAAGAAGATGGATTTGACACTTATGAAGTAGCAGAAGCAACAAAACTTGCTGATGTTATCATGGTATTGGCTCCTGATGAAATCCAAGCTAAACTTTATGCTGAAGAAATCGCTCCAAACCTTGAAGCTGGTAACGCTCTTGGATTCGCACATGGTTTCAATATCCGTTTTGGATACATTAAAGCTCCAGAAACAGTAGATGTCTTCATGTGTGCTCCTAAAGGACCAGGTCACCTTGTTCGTCGTACTTACACAGAAGGATTTGGTGTACCAGCACTTTACGCTGTTTACCAAGATGCTACTGGTAATGCTAAAGACATCGCAATGGATTGGTCTAAAGGTATCGGTGCTGCACGTGTTGGACTTCTTGAAACAACATTTAAAGAAGAAACTGAAGAAGACCTCTTTGGTGAACAAGCAGTACTTTGTGGTGGTTTAACTGCTCTTATTGAAGCTGGTTTTGAAGTTCTTACTGAAGCTGGCTATGCTCCAGAATTAGCTTACTTTGAAGTTCTTCATGAAATGAAGCTTATCGTTGACCTTATCTACGAAGGTGGATTCAAGAAAATGCGTCAATCAATTTCAAATACAGCTGAATTTGGTGACTACGTATCTGGACCACGTGTTATCACTAAAGATGTTAAAGAAAATATGAAAGCTGTTCTTGCTGATATCCAATCAGGTAAATTTGCAGAAGACTTTGTTAATGACTATAAAGCAGGTCGTCCAAAACTTGAAGCATACCGTAAAGAAGCTGCAGCTCTTGAAATTGAAAAAGTGGGTGCAGAACTTCGTAAAGCAATGCCTTTTGTTAACCAAAACGATGACGATGCATTCAAAATTTATAACTAATTTTTGAAGGAATCCACTTATAAAAGGCGATGTTTGTCATCGGTTTTTTATCTATTAATCAGCAATTTGTCATATAAAATATTTAGATATTAGAAGAGGTAGTTTATGATCTTAGCTAAGGATGTTGTTGACGCCTATGACGTCTTGGAAGATGTTGTTGAACGTACACCCCTAGATTTTGACCGCTATTTGTCGGAAAAATATGGTGCAACTGTTTATCTTAAACGTGAAAACATGCAGAAGGTTCGTTCTTTCAAAATTCGTGGAGCCTACTATGCTATTCATCAATTATCAGAGGATGAAAAAAACGTGGTGTCGTGTGTGCTTCAGCCGGTAACCATGCTCAAGGTGTTGCTTTTACTTGTCATGAAATGAAGATTCCAGCAACAATTTTTATGCCAGTAACTACACCACAACAAAAAATTGGACAAGTGAGATTTTTTGGTGGTCCTTATGTGACGATTAAGCTTGTTGGAGACACTTTTGATGCATCAGCACAAGCAGCGCAAGATTTTACAAAATCAGAAGGAATGACTTTTATTGATCCATTTGATGACGAAAATGTGCAAGCCGGTCAAGGAACTGTGCATATGAAATTTATGAACAAGCTCAAGAAGAAGGGGTAACTTTTGATCAAATCTTTGTGCCAGTTGGTGGTGGAGGTTTGATTGCAGGGGTAGCAACTTACATTAAGGATATTGCTCCAGAAATCCAAGTAGTTGGTGTTGAAGCCTCAGGTGCTCGTAGCATGCGTGCTGCTTTTGACAAAGGTCATCCTGTTAAATTGGAAGAAATCGATAAATTTGCTGATGGGATTGCAGTGCAAAAAGTTGGTAAAAAAACTTTTGAAGTTGCTCGTAAACGTGTGGATAAATTAGTTGGTGTTGATGAAGGTTTGATTTCTGAGACACTTATTGATATGTATTCAAAACAAGGAATTATTGCTGAGCCTGCAGGAGCTTCTTCAATCGCAGCTCTTGAAGTGATGAAAGATGAGATTAAAGGGAAGACGATTGTTTGTATCATTTCTGGTGGTAATAATGATATCAATCGTATGCAAGAGATGGAAGAACGTGCCCTTATCTATGATGGAGTGAAACATTACTTTGTGGTTAACTTCCCACAACGTCCAGGTGCTCTACGTGAATTTGTTAACAATATTCTTGGTCCAAATGATGATATTACACGTTTTGAGTACATTAAACGCGCCAATAAAGGCACAGGTCCCGTTCTCATCGGTATTACCTTGGGTGATAAAAATGACTACAATGATTTTATTGATCGTTTGTCTGGTTTTGATCCTTCGTATATCAATTTACATGGGAATGAAAGCCTCTATAATCTATTAGTTTGATGCTAAAGTAAACTTCTGTTCTCTCTTAAAATTATTATTATATTGATAAGCAAGCCTAGTTGAACCTTACAGTTTGACTAGGTTTTCGCTTTATTTTTGCTTGACTTTTTAAAGAAATAAAATATAATTGTATTAAGTTTTAAGTACAAAAGGAGATTTTTATGTTTTTAGTTCTTTTGGCAATTATTACCTTACTTATTTTGGGTGTTATTGCTAGTACACTTTATGTGGTACGTCAACAAACAGTTGTTATTATTGAACGTTTTGGGAAATATCAAACAACATCTGGTAGTGGGATTCATGTTCGATTGCCATTTGGTATTGATAAAATTGCTGCGCGAATTCAATTACGTTTGTTGCAATCTGAAATTATTGTGGAAACAAAGACTAAAGACAATGTTTTTGTGACTTTAAATGTCGCTACACAATACCGTGTGAATGAGCAAAACGTGACAGATGCTTATTACAAACTCATGCGTCCTGAAGCTCAAATCAAATCATACATCGAAGATGCTCTTCGTTCTTCTGTTCCCAAATTGACTTTGGATGAATTATTTGAGAAGAAAGATGAAATTGCTCTTGAAGTGCAACACCAAGTGGCTGAAGAAATGTCAACTTACGGCTATATTATTGTTAAAACATTGATTACTAAGGTTGAGCCGGATGCTGAAGTTAAACAATCAATGAATGAAATCAACGCTGCGCAACGTAAACGTGTAGCGGCTCAAGAGTTGGCTAATGCGGATAAGATTAAGATTGTAACAGCTGCGGAAGCAGAGGCTGAAAAAGATCGCCTTCATGGTGTTGGTATTGCCCAACAACGTAAAGCAATTGTCGATGGTCTAGCTGAGTCAATTCAAGAATTGAAAGATGCCAATGTCGGTATGACTGAAGAAAAAATCATGTCTATTCTATTGACTAACCAATACCTTGATACCTTAAATACATTTGCGGCTAAAGGCAATCAAACACTGTTCTTGCCAAATCATCCAGAGGGTATTGAAGATATTCGCACACAAATTTTGTCATCATTGAAAGCTAAATAGTTAAAACTAAAAAAGTCCCTATTGAAGACGGAAGAAATTGCAATAGGGACTTTTTGTTAGGGATTGAAATAGGAATTACACGTTTCTTTTATATCGTTTATATTCATGGATTATTTTCAGAGCACGTTTCCGTGTTTTGATATTGGGACTTTTAAGTCTACGATACGCAGATGCTAAATCATTTTTTTCAGCCATACCAATCTCCTTAAATATAGATTTATTAACGTTAACATGAAGTAGTATAGCACAAATTACTTAACCAGTAAATCATTTAATGTAATTTACCTTGAAATTAGTTTTTGGCACAAAAGAACAACCCTCCAAAAAAGGAAAGGTTGCTTTAAGTAATTATTTCAAGAAACGTTGTAAGAATTCTTTTGTACGTTCTTGTTGTGGGTGTTCGAAGATTTGTTCAGGTGTACCTTCTTCAGCGATAACACCTTTATCCATGAAGATGACACGGTCTGAAACATCTCTTGCGAATTCCATTTCGTGAGTGACGATAATCATTGTTAAACCTGATTTAGCGAGTTCGTGCATTGTTTTAAGAACTTCACCAACCATTTCTGGGTCAAGAGCAGAAGTGGGTTCGTCAAAGAGCATTGCTTCTGGGTTAACCGATAAGGCACGAGCGATTGCCACACGTTGTTTTTGACCACCAGAAAGTTGTTTTGGTTTAGCTTTCCAGTATTGCTCAGTCATACCAACTTTTGTAAGGTTTTCTTTAGCGATTTTTTCAGCTTCGCTGCGAGAACGTTTCAAAACAGTTGTTTGAGCAACGATGGCATTTTCGAGAACGTTTAAGTTTTCAAAAAGATTGAATGATTGGAAAACCATGCCAAGTTTTTCACGGTATTCTGTCAAGTTATAATCTTTTTCAAGAACGTTTTGTCCGTGGAAAAGAATTTCTCCAGCAGTTGGATCTTCTAGAAGATTGATAGAGCGGAGGAATGTTGATTTCCCTGAACCTGATGAACCAATGATAGAAATAACTTCACCTTTATTTACAGAAAGTGAAATATCTTTTAGGACTTCATTTTGTCCGTAAGATTTTTTAAGGTGTTTAATTTCAATAATAGGTTGAGACATTATTTCACCTCTTTCTTTTGGTTTTGGTTAGCACCAGTTGTGTAAGTGTCCGCATCGAAACGACGTTCAATAAAGCGTAGGATGCATGTCACTGTAAAGGTGAGAACAAAGTAGATAATAGCGATAATTGTAAATGTTTGGAAGTATTGATATGTTTGAGTTGCAACGGTATTACCTGAGAAGTAAAGTTCGACAACTGAGATAACATTCAATACTGAAGTATCTTTGATGTTGATGACAAATTCGTTACCAGTTGCTGGCAAGATGTTGCGGACAACTTGTGGAAGAACGATTTTGCGCATTGTTTGACCATGTGTAAATCCAAGTGCTGTAGCGGCTTCAAATTGACCTTTATCAACAGCAAAGATACCACCACGAACGATTTCACTCATGTAAGCACCAGTATTGATTGAAACAATAAAGATGGCTGCAAGAGTACGGTCGATTGAAATACCAAAGGCTTGAGCAGTACCGTAGTAGATAACCATTGCTTGTACAATCATCGGTGTACCACGGAAGATTTCGATATAAACGCTAAGCAACCAACCAAATACTTTTTGAAGACCAGCAAGGAATTTATTGGTAGCTTTTGGAGCTGTGCGGTAAACACCAATCAAAAGACCGATAAAGAGACCAACAACTGTACCGATGATAGAGATGAGAAGTGTAACTCCTGCACCACGTAGGAATTGGTTCCAGTTTTTCTCGAAGATTCTCCACATATCAGTGAAGAAATTACTCTTTTGATCTTTTTCAGACTTGTCAGCTGGTTGTTTTTCAATCATGTCATCCATGAGTTGTAAACGGTCATTATCAGAGATGCCAGCTAAAACGGCATTTACTTTAGCAAGTGTGTTAGTGTCATCTTTACGAAGACCAACGGCAATAGCTGTGTCTGCTTTAGATGTTGTAAAACCTTTGCCATCTTCAAAAGTAATCATCTTGAAGTCGCTATTTGCATTTTCGGCAGAGATAGCATCAGGACGTTCAGAAACATAACCATCAATAATACCAGATTCAAGTGCTTGACGCATTTGGTTGAAGTCACCCATGGCAGTTTCTTTTGAAGCGTCTTTGATTTGGTCAATCAAGTTGTAAAGGTAGACGCCTTGTTGAGATGTTAATTTTGCACCAGCAAAATCTTTCAGTGATGTCGCTTGTGCAAAGTCACCTTTTTTAGAAACAACGATAACTGGGTAGCTTGTATAGTAACTATCTGAGAATGCAATTTCTTTCTTACGTTCAGCGGTAGGACTCATTCCGGCAGCAATCATGTCAATCTTTCCGGAAGTAAGCGCTGGAATTAATCCTGTCCAAGTAGTTTTGACAACGAGGAGTTCCTTGCCTAAGCTATCTGCTATTTTCTTAGCTATTTGGACATCGTATCCGTTAGCGTACTGGCTAGTTCCTTCGATAGGAACAGCTCCATTAGAATCATCATCTTGTGTCCAGTTAAATGGGGCATAGGCTGCTTCCATACCGACACGAAGATATTCGTCAGCGTTTGCGCTAGTCATTCCTCCAAAGAGAAGAAGAAGTGCTGCGAAACAACTTAAAAGTAACTTTTTCATTTAAGACTCCTGTCTATTCTTGTACCTTACTATTTTACAGGAAATAGGGTCTGATTTCAACACGATAGACCCAAAAATAGAATATTTATACAATGTATTATGATAAAATAGGGATACAAGAAAGGAGTAGGAGATCATGAAAAAATTAAGAATATTTTTACTAGCAATCGCCGCTGTTTTAGGATTATCAGTTCCAGTTTTTGCTGATAGCGATGTTGACTATAGTATCAGCAATTATGATGGTGTTTTAGCGATACATGATGATAATGCAGCTGATTTTTATCAGACTATTACTTATCGCTTTGATTCCTCGTACAATGGGCAGGTGGTGACTTTGGGAGAAGCCGGTCACATGCCAGAAGGTTTTTCAGTTAATAATCAACCTGAAGTCTCAGCTGAGGTTAACGGTGTTAGTCGGACGGTTAGACCGGTGGTAAACGACCTTGGTGATGGTTATCAAGTGAAAATCTACAATTCTGGTTCCAGTGGGGACATTGTAACTGTTAAGCTACACTGGAAACTATCGCATTTACTTTTTCCTTACCAAGATATCGCAGAGCTTAATTGGGTACCGATTAGTGACTGGGGTGAAACATTACAACATGTTTCATTTACCATTTTAACGGATAAGACAACTGCTAACCATAAGCTTTGGGCTCATAGAGGTTATTTAAAATCAACCAATGTTGAAAAGTTGCCTAATGGCTATCGCATTACTGCTGAAAATGTTGATGGAAAGTTGGAGTTGCATGCTTACTGGGATAAAGCTATTTTGACAAATCCTACAACCATAGCAAGTAAACGTAAGGCAGCAATTATCAAGCAAGAAGCTAAAATTGCTCGTAGAAGTCAATTGCTTAAAGTGGTTCTGTTCTATCTTGTGCCAGCTCTTGTTATTATTTTGATTGTTTTGGCTTGGATTTTCTTCTTTATAGGTAAGAAATTGGTTAAAAAATATGAAAAATTTAGCCGTGATAGTCATTCTTATGAAGCACCAGAAGATTGGTCACCTTTGCTAGTCATGCAGTATATCTATGATGTTGATTTGCAAGACACAGATACCAAAGGAAGTCCAATTTCACAAAAATTTAAATTTGAAACTGCCATGCAGGCGACTTTGCTTGATTTGATTGATCGCCATGTGATTACCGCAAGCGATGAAGAATTAACTTGTCATCTGAATAAGCCAATGACTAGCTATGAAGCAGAAGTGCTTGATATGGCATTTGGTGGAAAAGAAACCATAAAAATTGAAGACTTGTTTGCAGATTATCGTTTTGATGATGATCTTGTGGCTAGCTATAAGAAGAAATATAAAGGTCATACTTTAGAAACGAAATTAAACAGTCTTGGCGAAGCTTCAATGATCGCTATCTTGCTAAACTTGAACAAATTACTGACTTAGTAGATCAAGAAATTTCAAAAAAAGCTCTGCCAGCAATTCGTGAGAACTTAAGTGATGGTATCGCTAAGAAATTTGGATATGCAAAAGGTCTCCTATTCCTTACGTTGATACCTCTCGGTATTGGGTTAATCTATCTTTTGTTTAATCTAAATCTGGTCTTTCTTGCTTATGGTCTTTTGTTAGCCTTGGTTATTTTGAGTTTGGTCGTTATCATGGTTAAATCTCATTATTACAAAGTTCATGGTATGATAACTGCTGAAGGACAAGAACGTATTCAATCATGGATTAGCTTTACCAACATGATACGAGACATTAACAAATTCGATAAGGTTGACTGGCAAGCGTTGTCGTTTGGAATCGTATCTTGGTTTATGCGACTCTGTTCGGTTACGCCAAACAAGTTCAAAAATTCCTTAAAATTCATAATATTAAACTTGCTAGCGAATCAGACTTTATGATGAATCCTGAAATTGGCTACCTTATTAGCATGCAAACTCATCGTTTGGGGTTGGCTAGTCAAAGTGCTGATTCAGCTGTGCATTTCTCTGTATCATCTGATAGTTCAGGCTCTAGTAGTGGATTTTCTGGTGGTGGCGGAGGCGGAGGCGGCGGAGCATTTTAAAATGCCTTCAAATCTGCTATAATTGAGGGGATATTAAATTAAGGAGAGCTTATGTTATTTTTCGAACTACTTAAGGCTATCTTTTTAGGGGTAGTTGAGGGAATTACAGAGTGGTTACCTGTTTCAAGTACAGGACACCTGATTTTGGTTCAAGAATTTATTAAATTGAATCAAGATAAAGCGTTTTTGGACATGTTTAACATTGTCATTCAATTGGGAGCTATTCTAGCGGTTATTGTGATTTACTTTAAACGTTTGAATCCATTCCAGCCAGGAAAAACAGCGCGTGAAGTTCAGTTGACATGGCAGCTATGGTTAAAAGTTGTTATTGCATGTATTCCATCAATTTTAATTGCAGTACCTTTTGATGATTGGTTTGAAGCACACTTCAACTACATGATTCCAATCGCAATTGCCTTAATTGTTTACGGGATTGCATTTATCTGGATTGAAAAACGAAATGCTAATATTGAACCTGAAGTGACTGATCTTGCTCGCATGCCTTATTTGACAGCCTTTTGGATTGGATGCTTCCAAGTTCTAAGTATCGTTCCAGGAACAAGTCGTTCAGGAGCAACAATCCTTGGAGCCATCATTGTGGGAACAAGTCGTTCAGTTGCAGCTGACTTCACTTTCTTCCTTGCTATTCCAACTATGTTTGGTTACAGTGGCTTGAAAGCTGTTAAGTTCTTCTTAGACGGAAATGTTCTAAACTTTAGCCAATTCTTGATTTTGATGGTGGCAAGCGTTACAGCTTTCCTTGTCAGCCTATACGTTATCCGCTTCTTGACTGATTATGTTAAGAAACACGATTTCACTATTTTTGGTAAGTATCGTATCGTTTTGGGAACTATTCTTATTCTATATAGCATTGCCAAAAATATCTTTTAAGAAAGCCAGCAGCCCTTGTCTGGGCTGCTTTTTGTGACGTAAAAATTGAAAAAATAAGACTTTTCTTGTATAATAAAATGACTACTCGTGCGAGGTATATAGTATGGAAATGAAACAGATTAGCGAGACAACGCTAAAAATAACGATTAGTATGGAAGATTTAGAAGAACGCGGAATGGAGTTGAAAGACTTCTTGATTCCACAAGAAAAGACAGAAGAGTTCTTCTATTCAGTAATGGATGAATTGGATTTACCAGATAATTTCAAAGACAGTGGCATGCTTAGTTTCCGTGTGACACCACGTAAAGACCGTATTGATGTCTTTGTTACCAAATCTGAAATCAATAAAGATATAAACTTTGAAGATTTAGCAGCTTTTGATGATGTTTCAAACATGTCACCTGAGGAATTTTTCAAGACTTTAGAGCAGACAATGTTGTCTAAAGACGACACGGAAGCTCACGAAAAATTAGGTGAGATTGAAGAAATGATGGAAGGTGCTGTTGAAGATGTTCTGACAGAACATGCCCAACAAGCTGAGATTGAACCGGAAGAAGATGTGAATCCATCAGATTATGTTCACTATGTCTTGGATTTTCCAAGCTTAGAAGCTGCTGTTGCTTTTGCTAAGGTTATTGATTTTCCAGTTGAAGCTTCAGAGTTTTATAAGATGGATGGGACTTACTACATGACAGTTCTTATTGATTTGCAAAATCATCCTTCTTATTATGCAAATTTGATGTATGCCCGTATGTTAGAATACGCTGGCGCTGGTACAAAAACGCGTGCTTATTTACAAGAGCATGCGGTTGAATTATTGACGGATGATGCTGTCGAAAAATTAAAAATGATTGAGTTGGTATAGTATGGCACCCTTTACGATTGAATATGTTTTAGTTTTAATTGGCGCGTTTTTATTATCACTTTTCTTAACGCCAATTGTTCGTTTTATTGCTTTTCGTGTTGGTGCCGTTGACAATCCAAATGCTCGTCGTGTTAATGAAGTCCCAATGCCAAGTAGTGGTGGGCTGGCGATTTTCTTAGCCTTTTTAATGTCATCTTTGATTTTTATGCCAATGGTTTTGAAACAGCCGGTTTGGACAATTTCTTATTTTGATTATATTTTGCCAGTTGTTATTGGTGGTTTTATCATTACAGCGACTGGTTTTATCGATGATATTTATGAATTGAAGCCAAAAACAAAAATGGCAGGGATTATTTTAGGAGCTGTCATTGTTTGGGCCTTTACGGATTTCCGTTTTGATAGTTTTAAAATTCCTTTCGGTGGACCGTTATTGCAATTCAATTCAGTAGTCACTTTCTTTTTGACGGTCTTTTGGATTATTTCAATTACAAACGCCATGAATTTGATTGATGGCTTAGATGGTCTGGTGAGTGGTGTTTCTATCATTAGCTTGATTACAATGGCTTTGGTATCTTATTTCTTCTTGCCACAGATCGACTTTTACTTGACTGTGACAATCTTATTATTGATTGCTTGTATTGCAGGATTTGTCCCTTATAATTACAATCCAGCTATTATATACTTGGGAGATACCGGAGCTCTTTTCATAGGATTTATGATTGGTGTGCTATCTCTTCAAGGATTGAAAAATTCGACTGCTGTTGCGGTGGTGACACCCGTTATTATTCTTGGTGTTCCAATTTTGGATACAACTGTTGCGATTATTCGTCGTAAATTATCAGGACGTCCAGCGACAGAAGCAGACAAGATGCATTTGCATCACCGTTTGTTGGCTATGGGATTCACACACCGTGGAGCCGTTTTGGTTGTTTATGGTATTGCGATTCTTTTCTCACTCATCGCACTCTTACTAAATGTTTCAAGTCGTTTAGGTGGTGTGCTGTTGATGATTGGTTTAGCTTTTGCCTTAGAGGTCTTTATTGAAGGACTTGAAATTTGGGGCGTTGGTCGAACACCACTTTTCGATATCCTTAAATTTATCGGAAATAGCGATTATCGCCAAGCGACAATGTTAAAATGGAAAAATCGCAAAAATAATAAGTAAATGGAAAGCCTATTATGGCTTTTTTTGATATAATGATTAGTAACCCTATAGAACTGCGGTAATTTTCAGAAAAAAGTTACTGCCGTATTTGATAAATTGGAGGAACGTACACATGTCTGTACTTGAAATAAAAGATCTTCATGTTTCAATTGAAGATAAAGAAATTCTTAAGGGTGTCAATTTAACCCTTAAGACTGGAGAGATTGCTGCGATTATGGGTCCTAATGGAACTGGTAAATCAACGCTTTCAGCTGCTATCATGGGTAATCCAAATTACGAGGTTACTCAGGGTGAAATTTTGCTAGATGGTGAGAACATTCTTGACCTTGAAGTCGATGAGCGAGCTCGTTTAGGTTTATTCCTTGCCATGCAATACCCGTCTGAAATTCCAGGTATTACGAATGCTGAATTTATTCGTGCAGCTATGAATGCTGGAAAAGAAGATGACGAAAAAATTTCTGTTATGGATTTCATCACAAAATTGGATGAAAAGATGGCATTTCTTGGCATGAAAGAAGAAATGGCAGAACGTTACCTTAACGAAGGTTTCTCAGGTGGTGAAAAAAAACGTAACGAAATTCTTCAATTGTTGATGCTTGAACCTAAATTTGCTCTTCTTGATGAAATCGATTCAGGTCTTGATATCGATGCATTGAAAGTTGTTTCAAAAGGTGTTAACGCTATGCGTGGAAAAGACTTTGGAGCAATGATTATCACTCACTATCAACGACTTCTTAACTACATCACACCAGATGTTGTTCATATTATGATGGATGGTCGTGTTGTTCTTACAGGTGGTGCAGAACTTGCTGCTCGTCTTGAAAAAGAAGGTTATGCGAAAATTGCCGAAGAACTTGGGATTAAATACGAAGAAGAAGTGTAATTGATGATGTCAAGTCTACTGTTATAGTAGACGCTACTCGTATGTAGGATATAAAAAGGAGTAAACATCAAATTATGACGAAAGAATCAGTTTTAAATTTTTCACAAGCAAAAGCAGAACCTTTGTGGTTGCAAGAGCGACGCTTAGCTGCTTTTGATCATATAGATAAATTACCATTACCAGAGGTCAACCGTGTTAAATTTCACCGTTGGAACTTGGGTGATGGAAGTATTTCAGAGGATGTGGCTTTGGCTAATATCCCTGATTTTACAGCACTTGGAGATAATACAAAACTTGTTCAAGTTGGAACTCAGACAGTCCTTGAACAATTACCTGTTGACTTGATGTCAAAAGGTGTTATTTTTACAGATTTTTATAGCGCTTTGGAAGAAATTCCAGAAGTGATTGAAAAATATTTTGGTAAAGCGCGTGGTGACTTGGAAGACAAGTTAGCTGCTTATCATACAGCTTACTTTAACAGTGCTGCTGTGCTTTATGTCCCAGATAATATTGATATTGAAGAGCCAATCGAAGGACTCTTTTTCCAAGATAAGGCTAGTGATGTTCCGTTTAACAAACACGTCCTTATTATTATAGGAAAAAATAGTCACATCAGTTATCTAGAACGTTTTGAAACAATCGGTGAAGGTGATGCTAAAGCAACAGCAAATATTTCTGTTGAAGTCATTGCATTAGATGGCAGTCAAGTGAAGTTTTCGGCTATTGACCGTCTTGGAAATAACGTGACAACTTATATCAGTCGACGTGCTCGTCATGGCAAAGATGCTGTGGTGGACTGGGCAATCGGCATCATGAATGAAGGCAATGTGATTGCTGATTTTGATTCAGACTTGTACGGAGATGGTAGCCAAGCTAATCTTAAAGTAGTTGCTGCTTCATCTGGTCGTCAGGTTCAAGGTGTGGATACGCGCGTGACGAATTACGGTTGCCACACAGTTGGACATATTTTACAACACGGTGTTATTCTTGAACGCGGAACGTTGACTTTTAACGGTGTTGGTCACATTGTAAAAGGTGCTAAGGGAGCAGATGCTCAACAAGAAAGTCGTGTTCTGATGCTTTCAGACAAAGCCCGTTCAGATGCCAATCCAATCTTACTGATTGATGAAAATGATGTAACAGCTGGTCACGCCGCTTCAATCGGACAAGTTGACCCAGAAGATATGTATTATCTTATGAGTCGTGGCATTGACAAGGAAACAGCAGAACGCCTAGTTATTCGTGGTTTCTTAGGTACTGTTATCACTGAAATTCCTGTCAAAGAAGTACGCGATGAAATGATTGCTGTGCTTGACAGTAAGTTGGAGCAGCGCTAATATGACAAAATTAGACGCATATAAAATCGCTCAAGACTTTTGCATCCTTGACCAAGTTGTTAATGATGAACCTTTGGTTTATCTAGACAATGCGGCAACAACTCAGAAACCACAAAAAGTACTTGATGCGCTTAATCAGTATTATCATACCATCAATGCCAATGTGCACCGAGGTGTTCATACCCTTGCTGAACGTGCAACAGCTGCTTATGAAGCCAGTCGTGAAAAAACACGTCAATTTATTAATGCCAAGTCAACAAAAGAAGTCTTATTTACACGTGGAACAACAACTGGACTTAATTGGGTTGCACAGTTTGCCCAAGAAGTTCTCCAAAAAGATGACGAAGTTCTTATTTCAGTTTTAGAACATCACGCCAATGTTGTTCCTTGGCAACAAGTTTGTCATAAGACTGGTGCAAAATTGGTTTACGTTTATTTAAAAGATGGCCAGCTGGATATGGAAGACTTGCGCAGCAAACTTTCAAATAAAACAAAATTTGTCAGTATTGCGCATGTTTCAAATGTTTTAGGTTCAGTGCAACCTATTAAAGAAATTGCTAAATTAGCTCATGAAGTTGGTGCTTATATGGTTGTTGACGGTGCGCAGTCAGCTCCTCATATGACAATCGACGTTCAAGATTTGGACTGTGATTTCTTTACACTTTCTGGACATAAAATGCTTGGTCCAACAGGTATCGGTGTACTTTATGGTAAAGAAGCATTGCTCAATCAAATGTCACCGGTTGAATTTGGTGGGGAAATGATTGACTTCGTTTACGAACAAGAAGCGACTTGGACAGAATTACCTTGGAAATTTGAAGCTGGGACACCAAATATTGCTGGTGCCATTGCTTTAGGTGCAGCTATTGATTATTTGGATGACCTTGGTTTAGATAATGTTCATGCGCATGAACAAGAATTGGTTGATTATGTTTTACCGAAATTACAAGCAATTGAAGGGGTGACAGTTTACGGTCCACAAGATCCTAGTCAGCACACGGGGGTTATTTCCTTCAATATTGATGGTCTGCATCCGCATGATGTAGCAACAGCACTTGATTATGAAGGTGTTGCTGTACGAGCAGGGCATCATTGTGCACAACCTTTGATTAATTATCTTGGAATTCATTCGGCAGTGCGCGTAAGTTTTTATATCTATAATACGAAAGAAGATTGTGATAAACTAATAGAAGCAATTCTTAAAACAAAGGAGTTTTTCAATGGCACTTTCTAGATTAGATAGTCTTTATATGGCAGTTGTTTCAGACCACTCAAAAAATCCACATCATCATGGAAAACTAGAAGATGTTGATCAAGTTAATCTAAATAATCCAACTTGTGGTGATGTGATTTCACTATCAGTAAAATTCGATGGTGATCGCATTTCTGACATTGCTTTTGCTGGTGATGGCTGTACCATTTCAACAGCTTCATCAAGTATGATGACTGATGCTGTTGTTGGTAAAACGAAAGAAGAAGCTCTTGAACTAGCTGAGATTTTTTCAAAAATGGTTCAAGGTGAAAAAGACGATGTTCAAAAAAGATTAGGTGAGGCAAGTTTTTTGGCAGGAGTTTCAAAATTTCCACAACGTATTAAATGTTCAACTCTTGCATGGAACGCCTTAAAGAAAGCTGTTGAAAACGATAGTAAAAATACAGAAAGGTAATTAGATGCCTGAAAAAAATGAAAAAGTAACGCCAAAACCAATTGATATTGGTGAGTATCAATATGGCTTTCACGATGACGTGACACCAGTCTTTTCAACAGGAAAAGGAATTAGTGAAGATGTCGTTCGTGAATTATCTGCTGAAAAAGGTGAACCAGAATGGATGCTGGAATTTCGCTTGAAATCATTGGAAATTTTTAATAAAATGCCAATGCAAGATTGGGGACCAGATCTGTCAGATATTGATTTTGATGAGATTACTTACTATCAAAAAGCATCTGATAAACCTGCCCGTTCATGGATGATGTTCCAGATAAAATCAAAGAAACCTTTGAACGCATCGGTATTCCAGAAGCAGAACGTGCCTACCTTGCTGGTGCCTCAGCTCAGTATGAATCTGAAGTTGTTTATCATAACATGAAAGATGAGTACGACAAGCTAGGAATCGTATTTACCGATACAGATTCTGCTTTGAAAGAATACCCAGAGCTTTTCAAAAAATATTTCTCTAAATTAGTCCCACCAACAGACAACAAGTTAGCTGCGTTAAACTCAGCCTTTTGGTCAGGTGGAACCTTCATTTACGTACCTAAGGGTGTCAAAGTTGATATTCCTTTGCAAACATATTTCCGTATCAACAACGAAGCGATGGGACAATTTGAACGTACCTTGATTATTGTTGATGAGGGGCAAGTGTTCACTACGTTGAAGGATGTACGGCACCAAACTACTCATCGGCTAGTCTTCATGCAGCCATTGTTGAAATCTTTGCTCTTGAAGGTAGTTATATGCGTTATTCTACTATTCAGAACTGGTCAGATAATGTCTATAACTTGGTAACTAAACGTGCCACAGCTAAGAAAAATGCTACGGTCGAATGGATTGATGGTAACCTTGGTGCCAAAACAACTATGAAGTATCCATCTGTTTATCTTGATGGAGAAGGTGCACGTGGGACAATGTTATCAATTGCTTTTGCCAATACAGGACAACACCAAGATACTGGTGCTAAGATGATTCATAACGCACCGTATACCTCATCGTCAATTGTTTCAAAATCAATTGCTAAAGGTGGCGGAAAAGTTGACTACCGTGGTCAAGTAACCTTCAATAAAAATTCTAAGAAATCAGTTAGTCACATTGAATGTGATACTATTTTAATGGATGACATTTCAAGTTCCGATACCATTCCGTTTAACGAAATTCACAATTCACAAGTTGCGCTTGAACATGAAGCGAAAGTTTCAAAAATCTCAGAAGAACAACTCTATTATCTTATGAGCCGAGGCCTTTCTGAGCAAGAAGCAACAGAGATGATTGTCATGGGATTTGTAGAACCATTTACAAAAGAACTCCCGATGGAATATGCTGTTGAACTTAACCGTTTGATTAGTTATGAAATGGAAGGTTCTGTTGGATGACTTAAAAGAGACAAGTTTTTAAACTTGTCTCTTTTTTCTATATATAATAGGAAAAGTAATGGTAGTTTTAAAGTTTTTCGTTGACGTAAGTGACAAAGTGGTTCCACCAGACTTTAAGAAAAATGCTTTTTTTAACCTCTTTCTTAGCAAGTGCTGGTACGCTTGGTTTAGAGTCTAGATAGCCAGTTCCAACGATTTGTTTATCGTCATAGATGAAAGAACCAACCTTGTCACCTTTATTAATAGTAGCTTCATATCCTTTGGCTATTGTAGAAAATTTTACAGAAGCATCAGTTCCAATACGATGAACTACTTTTAATTCTTGAGAAGCAACTGCAGGTACAGTCTTTTCTTTTCCGTCGATAACTTTTACTTTGCTGCTTTTAGTTGATTCGCCAGCATCAACAAGAGTTGTCATTTCGTAATTTGATTTAACGTAATCAAGAAGTGCATTAGTAGCTTCAAAACGAGCAAATTCATTTTCTTGCCATCCATCGGCATTCATGACAACGGAGATAATGCGCATGCCGTTTTCTGTAGAAGTCGCAACAAATGAAGCACCAGCAAGTTCAGTTGTACCAGTTTTTAGACCATCAATACCATCACGTTCGTAAGGCATTCCTTTGAGCATGTAGTTGTAAGTGTTCATTGTAGAACCATCAAAGTCAGCAGTTACTTGGTTACTAATTTTAAGAACATCTGGGTATTCAGTGATTAAGTGTAGGGCAATGATGGCAACATCACGAGCACTTAGAGTATTTTCATCAGTTGAACTAGAACCTGGGTAAATGTTATCACCTAGGTAACTATTGTTAAGACCAGAAGCATTAAATAATTTAGCATCATTGATTCCCCATTCTTGGAGTTGAGCTTGCATCATATCAACAAACTTACTTTCGGTACCACCAATTTGTTCTGCAAGGGCAATTGCAGCACTATTAGCACTAGCTACCATGGCAGCATTAACTAATTGTTCTACAGTATATTCACGTGCTTCCATAGGAACGTTACTAGCATCCGAATTAGCTGTTAAATCATAAGCATAATCAGATATAGGAACTTTAGTATCCCAACTTAGATTCCCTTTGTCGATTTCTTTGTAAGTTAAATAAACCGTTAATATTTTTGTCATTGAAGCAATACCATCAGGTGTAGTTGCATCTTTTTCATATAATACTTTACCAGTAGAAGCTTCAACAGCGATAGCGTGTTTAGCTGCTACATCAAAGGTATCATCAGCAGCAACTTTGTTTCCAATGAAGCCAAGAGTAGGGCCAAAACAGCAAAAACTTTCTTCATTGTTCCATCCTTTGTTAAAAAATTAGATAATACGATTATATCATATTAATCGCTTACTTTCAGTGTGTCAGAAAACCTGACAAAAAATTCAGAAAAAACTATTCTCTTCAGAAAAAACTATTTTCTTTAAGGAAACTTTATGCTATAATTTTATTTGTCAAATAATATAATTTAGAGAGAACAACTAGGAGGGCGTCACATGTCACTAAATGGTAAAACATGGAAACGCGTCGGTCTTGGGGCTGTAGCCTTAGTCTCAACAGCTGTTTTGGCAGCTTGTGGAGGTAAAAGCTCATCAACTTCTTCAAAAACTGATGAGATCAATTGGTACACTCCGACTGAAATTAGCACTTTGGACATTTCGAAAGTTACAGATAGTTATTCTTCAATTGCTATCGGTAACTCAGGTAGTAACTTACTTCGTCGTAACGAAGATGGCGAATTAAAACCTGATTTGGCTGAGAAAGTAGAAGTATCTGAAGATGGTTTAACATATATTGCCACATTACGTGATGGACTTAAATGGTCTGACGGTAGTGATTTAACGGCAGATGACTTTGTTTATACATGGCAACGTATTGTTGATCCAGCAACTGCTTCAGAGTATGCTTACCTTGCATCAGATGCGCATGTTTTAAATGCTGCAGAAGTTATCAATGGTACTAAGAGCGTTGATGAATTGGGAGTTAAAGCAGACGGTAATAAAGTAATCTTTACATTATCTAGCCCATCTCCACAGTTTATGAGCCTTTTGACATTTGCTAACTTCGTTCCTCAAAACAAAGCCTTTGTGGAAAAAGCGGGAAGTGACTACGCTACAACTTCTGAAAAAGCACTTTACTCAGGTCCCTATACAGTTAAAAATTGGAATGGTTCTAATGGTTCATTCACACTTGTGAAAAATAAATACTATTGGGACGCTAAAAACGTTAAATTGAAAAAAGTTAACGTCCAAGCTGTTAAAAAGCCTGATACTGCCGTGCAAATGTACAAAGATGGTGAGCTTGATACAGCAAACATCTCTGGTACAGAAGCAATTTATAAAGCAAATAAAAGCAACAAAGATGTTGTGGATGCACCAGAAGCAACATCTGCATACCTCGTTTATAACGAAACAGGTTCTGTTAAAGCTTTAGCTAATACTAAGATTCGTCAAGCACTTAACCTTGCAACAAATCGTGAAGGTGTTGTTAAAGCAGCTATTGATACAGGTTCAAAAGCAGCAACTGCTCTTGTTCCAACAGGACTAGAAACCTTAGAAGATGGTACTGATTTATCTAAATATGTATCACAAGATTACACTTATGATGCAAAACAAGCAGCAAAACTTTTCAAAGAAGGTCTTGCTGAAATCGGTGAAAAATCAATTAAATTGACAATTACAGCTGATTCTGACACACCAGTTGCCAAAGCATCAGTAGACTACATCAAACAAACATGGGAAGATGTTCTTCCAGGATTAAAAGTAGAAGAAAAATTCGTAACATTCAAACAACGATTGCAAGATTCTAAAACACAAAACTTTGATGTTGTTCTATCACTTTGGGGTGGTGACTATCCAGAAGGATCTACATTCTATGGATTGTTTACATCAGATTCAGCTTACAACTACGGTAAGTTTAGTGATGCGACATATGATGCAGCCTACCAAAAAGCATTGACTACAGATGCTTTGGATCCAGTAGCTGCTGCAGATGATTATAAAGCTGCTGAAAAAGCACTTCATGATAATGCACACTATAACCCACTTTACTTCCGTAACACAAAAGCACTTCAAAATCCATCAATCAAAGGTCTTGTTCGTAACTCAACTGGTTTACAAGTTGACTTTACATATGCCTATAAAGACAAATAATCTTTAATAAGTATGAATAATGGGCAAGAATTGGTTGCGGCCAATTCTTGCTTTTGTTGATAGGTAAAACTTTTCCCCTGCCAACAAAAGCAAATACAGAGAAGGAAATATTATGGTAAAATACATTCTTAAACGTGTTGCTATTCTTCTTGTAACACTCTGGGTAGTTGTTACCCTGTCGTTTTTCCTCATGCAAGTTATGCCTGGGACGCCTTACAATAACCCAAAATTAACTGATGAGATGATTGCTTTAATGAACAAACAGTATGGTTTGGATAAACCAGTTTGGCAACAATACCTTACTTACCTATGGAATATTCTTCATGGTGATTTCGGTACAAGTTACCAATCTATTAACCAACCTGTTGGACGTTTGATTTCTCAACGTTTGGGTGTATCGATTCAATTGGGTGTTCAAGCTTTAATTGTTGGATTTCTTTCAGGTATTGTTGTTGGTGCGGCTTCAGCGCGTAACAAAAATAACTGGATTGATGGTGTACTTAGTGTTATTTCTACACTTGGTATTTCAGTACCATCATTTATTATCGGTCTTTTCTTATTGGTTACTCTTGGTTTCAAATGGAGCTTGTTCCCACTTGCAGGATGGGGTTCATTTGAACAAACCATTATGCCATCTATTGCCTTGGCAATCCCAGTCTTTGCTCAAGTTACACGTTTCTTCCGTGGACAAATGATTGAAACATTGAGTTCAGATTACATTCAATTAGCAACTGCTAAAGGTTTGAACAAACGTCAAGTTACACGTAAACACGCGTACCGTAACTCAATGATTCCAGTTTTGACTTTGGTTGGTCCTATGGCAGCAAACTTGCTAACAGGTTCAGCTTTGATTGAACAAATTTTCTCAATTCCAGGAATTGGTCAACAATTTGTAACATCAATCCCAGCTAAAGATTATCCAGTAATTATGGGAACAACAATCGTTTATGCAATGATGTTAATGGTTGCTATCTTGGTAACAGATATTGCAACAAGTATTGTTGATCCACGTGTACGCTTGCAATAAGGAGACTATTCATGGCAGAAAAAATAAGAGAATTTAAGCTTGTTGGTGTTGGTTCAGCCAGCTCACAAGAAAAAATTGAAAAGCCTGCTCTTTCTTTTATGCAAGATGCATGGCGCCGTTTGAAGAAAAATAAATTAGCTGTTATTTCAATGTGGTTCCTTGGAATTTTACTTGTATTCTCAATGATTTCAGTAGTTTTGGTACCACGTGATGATGCTAATGCCTTCAATACAAAAGAAGTTACAACTTACCGTAACCTTCCACCAAAACTTAGTGACAACCTTCCATTCTGGAACGGTAAAATTACTTATTCTGGTAATACTGAAGCTAACGATCCTTATGCAGACCAAGGTGTTCCAAAAGGTAAAAAATTTATCCTTGGTACTGATAACCTTGGTCGTAGTGTTGCTAAACGTATCATCGTAGGTGTGCGGATCTCACTTCTTATTGCTATCGTTGCAACATTGATTGACCTTTTGATTGGGGTAACTTATGGTTTGATTTCAGGTTATGTTGGTGGACGTGTCGACATGGTTATGCAACGTATTATCGAAGTTATTTCATCAATTCCTAACTTGGTTATCGTTACAATGCTTGGCCTTTTGCTTGGTAATGGTGTCACATCAATCATTATTTCAATTGCTATCGTTGGATGGACATCAATGGCTCGTCAAGTACGTAACTTAACACTTTCTTACCGCGAACAAGAGTTTGTTCTTGCTGCTCGTTCATTGGGTGAAAGTGCTCCTAAAATCGCATTTAAACATATCCTTCCAAATATTTCAGGGATTATTATTGTTCAAATCATGATGACAGTTCCAAGTGCCATTATGTACGAAGCTGTGCTTTCAGCTATTAACCTTGGGGTAAAACCACCAACAGCATCACTTGGTTCATTGATTACTGATGCTCAAGAGTACTTACAATACTACCCTTATCAAGTAACTCTACCAGCTCTTGCTTTGGTATTAATCTCACTTGCTTTCATCTTGTTAGGTGACGGTCTTCGTGATGCATTTGATCCAAAATCTGGTGATCGTTAGGAGGAAAAAATATGAGTGAAGAAACAATTTTACAAGTTAAAAACCTCCATGTAGATTTCCAAACCTACGCTGGAGAAATAAAAGCCATTCGCGACGTCAACTTTGACTTGAAGAAAGGCGAAACACTTGCTATCGTAGGTGAATCTGGATCAGGTAAATCTGTAACAACTAAAACATTAATGGGGTTATCTGCTTCAAATGCTACTATTACAGGTGACATTGACTTTAAAGGTAAAAAACTTACTGAATTAAAAGAAGACGAATGGATTAAAGTTCGTGGAAATGAAATCGCAATGATTTTCCAAGATCCAATGACGAGTCTTGATCCAACAATGAAAATTGGTCAACAAATTGCCGAACCAATCATGATCCACGAAAAAGTTTCAAAACAAGAAGCTTGGGATCGTGCACTTGATTTAATGAAGAACGTTGGTATTCCAAATGCAGAAGAACATATCAACGATTACCCACACCAATGGTCTGGTGGTATGCGTCAACGTGCTGTTATTGCAATCGCGCTTGCTGCTAACCCGGATGTCTTGATTGCTGACGAACCAACAACTGCCTTGGATGTTACTATTCAAGCTCAAATTCTTAACTTGATGAAAAAAATTCAAAAAGAACGTGGTTCATCAATCATCTTTATCACCCACGACCTTGGTGTTGTTGCTGGTATGGCTGATCGTGTAGCAGTTATGTATGCTGGTAAAGTTATTGAATATGGAACAGTTGACGAAGTCTTCTACAACCCACAACACCCATATACTTGGGGGTTGTTGAACTCAATGCCAACAACTGATACAGAAGCTGGTAGCTTACAATCAATTCCAGGTACACCACCAGATCTTCTTAACCCGCCAAAAGGTGATGCTTTTGCACCACGTAACGAATTTGCTTTGGATATCGATTACGAAGAAGAACCACCAATGTTTAAAGTTAGTGACACACACTATGCTGCAACTTGGTTGTTAGACGAACGTGCACCTAAAGTAACACCACCATTACCAATTCAAAAACGTTGGGCAAAATGGAAAGAACTTGAAGGGAGAAAAGCTTAATGACTGAAAATAGAAAAAAGCTTGTTGAACTTAAAAATGTCTCTTTGACTTTCAACGAAGGCAAAAAGAATGAAGTAAAAGCTATCAACAACGTCAGCTTCGATATCTATGAAGGTGAAGTCTTTGGTCTAGTTGGTGAATCAGGTTCTGGTAAAACAACTGTTGGACGTGCTATTTTAAAACTTTACGATATTAGTGGTGGTGAAATCGACTTTAACGGAGAAACGGTTTCTAACCTTAAAGGTAAAAAACTACATGAATTCCGTAAAAATGTCCAAATGATTTTCCAAGATCCACAAGCCAGTCTTAATGCACGTATGAAAATCCGTGATATCGTTGCTGAAGGTCTTGATATTCACAAACTTGTTAATAGTAAAGAAGAACGTGATGAAAAAGTTCAAGAATTGCTTTCTCTAGTAGGTTTGAACAAAGATCACATGACTCGTTACCCACACGAATTTTCTGGTGGTCAACGTCAACGTATTGGTATTGCACGTGCTCTTGCTGTACAACCAAAATTCATTATTGCTGATGAACCAATTTCTGCGCTTGACGTGTCTATTCAAGCTCAAGTTGTTAATTTGATGCAAAAACTTCAACGCGAAAAAGGCTTAACTTACCTCTTCATCGCTCACGATTTGTCAATGGTTAAATACATTTCAGATCGTATTGGAGTTATGCACTGGGGTAAAATGCTTGAAATTGGAACATCTGAAGATGTTTACAACAATCCAATTCATCCATATACTAAAAGTCTGTTGTCTGCAATTCCAGAACCAGATCCAGAATCTGAACGTGAACGTATACACCAAGCTTATGATCCGAGTGCAGAACTTGATGGTCAAGAACGTGAAATGCGTGAAATCACACCAGGACATTTTGTACTTTCTACAGAAGCAGAAGCAGAAGAATACAAAAAAGCATTATCATAATTATAAAGAGGGCAAAGAACCCTCTTTTTTGCGCTCAAAGACTCCTAGAAGTTATTTTAGTTGCATTATAAGGGGATAAGTATTAGAATGTACACGTAGTCAATTTGTTGCTGGAAAAACCGACTTTAAAGGGCTCTGATAGCAAAGCCAAATTTCAAGTTCAAATTAGCCAGCCTGTAAAAATCTTTAGGAGATTTATAATTGAATAGTTTCTTTGGATAGTTGTTAATTCCAGTTTTCAATAAATGCGACTTGTTGTTGAGTCGC